>QFCE01000001.1_pt1:150000-217500 | contig 355415 bp, 294 predicted proteins | sample 5346091 | NCBI WGS metagenome assembly QFCE01 (sample SAMN09062252, study PRJNA434731) | Human gut metagenome, whole genome shotgun sequencing project. | isolation source: stool timepoint A chromium assembly | host: Homo sapiens | collected 2015
AGGTATAAGCGGCATACCTTGTGAAATCCATTATTTTTCTGTATAATCAATCTCATCTATTTATTTCACTTATAAAGGCACAGGAGACACAATATGTTTCATTATTATATGTTCAATAAACCTTTTGGCTGCGTCACTGCCCACCGTGATAGCCTTTACCCAACCGTTATGGACTATTTTTCAGAGTTAAACAATGATAATTTAAATCCGGTTGGGCGATTAGACCGAGAAACCACAGGACTCCTCCTCATTACAGATGACGGAGTTTTCAACCAGAAACTTACGCACCCTTCTTATCATAAAGAGAAAACCTATCATTTTACAGTTCTCGGTGATTTAACCGAAGATCGGTGCCAACAATTAGAAAAAGGAATCCTCTTAAAAGGATCCCCTGTTCTTACTTCTCCTGCGAAACTAAAAGTATTTCGTCAGGATATTCTTTCTAATATAATAGATACTTTGCATCCGGAAGTACAGAGTGCTGTGTGTAATAATCTTCCTACTCATCCAGTCACTTACGGAGAGATTACGATCAGCGAAGGACGCAAACGTCAGATTCGCCGCATGATGAAAGCCGTTCACTGCTGCGTGATCGAATTGAAACGCATTTCTATAGAAGATATCATTCTCGATGAGACACTTTCTCCCGGGGAATGGAAAGAGATTTTTCCACTATAATAGGAAAAATCTCTTTTTTATCTTCGTATATCATTTAAATCCAATTATAATCTCCACCGGTAATTGCCAGACTCAGAAGTGAATCCATCTTCTCAACTTCCTCTTCTCCTGTAATCTTCTCCACCAACACAGCTGTATCCTCCGCTGCTTCCAAAGTTTCATCCGGTCCAATTTCATAGTCAATATCCATCCCACAATCCGGACAAGGAATTGTATTCATTGTCTGCAGTGATAAAAATCGACTTCCACATTTTTTACATTCATAATATCCACACTCTTTTGTGCCATCTGGTACATAATACATAATTTTCTACCTCACTCTCTTCATCTTACAAGTACTTTTTATCTTATCACTCAAAAAAGAAGACCGCAAGCAACTTATTTCGTTGCGCAACCTTATCTCTTCCTAAGATTTATAATCAAAAACCGATTGGTTTTTCTTGACAAACTCAACTTTTTTATGCTATATCTACTATAACTCTTTGCACTGCATATAAATCTACAGTACAAACTGAGCAGACCGTGATATCATATCATGGAGTCGGGTCGCAGATGCGACAGTGGAATCTTTCATCCGCGGGACAGTAGTTGCTAATACTGATTCGTGGGTGTTTTTATTTTAAAACAATTCTTTTATTTTCCCACATATATTTAGTGCCATAGAGCTATCTTTTAATTGTTTTATTAAATTGGAGGTAACACATATGGAAAACAGCACAATGAAAACCGGAAATCCTGTCGCAAATGAAGAAGATTTCCAAAAAGTAGCCAACAAAGTCTCTACTATTACGATTATCGGAAACATCGCACTATCTCTGCTCAAACTTTTTGCCGGAATTGTTGCGCATTCCAATGCGATGATCAGCGATGCTATTCATTCCGCATCAGATGTATTCAGTACATTTATAGTTATTATCGGAATCAGACTCGCATCAAAAAAACCGGACAAAGAACATCCCTATGGACATGAACGCCTAGAGTGTGTAGCTGCAATTGTCCTTGCAATCGTTCTTCTTATCACAGGCCTTGGAATCGGAATCGAAGCATTCAAAACGATATTGCAGGGAAATTCTGACAACATACAAACACCAGGTGTCTTAGCACTGATTGCCGCCATAATTTCAATTGCAAGTAAAGAGGCAATGTACTGGTACACCAGATATCATGCCAAGAGAATCGATTCCAGTGCACTAATAGCAGATGCCTGGCACCATCGTTCCGATGCATTTTCTTCCATCGGCGCATTGGTCGGAATCGCCGGTTCAAGACTTGGATTTCCAATCATGGACTCCATTGCCAGCTTAGTGATTTTTGTATTTATCGTAAAGGCTGCTTCCGATATTTTCAAAGATGCAATCGACAAGATGGTTGACCACTCCTGTGACGAAGAAATGGAGACTCAACTTCGCACCTGCGTAATGCGCAATCCAAACGTTCATAAGATCGATGTACTTCGAACTCGAATTTTTGGAAATAAAATCTATGTTGATGTTGAAATAGCTCTGGACGGATCCATCACGCTTCAGGATGCACATGATGTGGCCGAAAAAGTGCATAACGATATCGAAAAGACTTTTCCTAAAGTAAAACATATCATGGTTCATGTAAATCCTGCAAAATTATAAGTAACAAGCTTTCTCTTTCCATGAAGAAATCCCCGTCAATGACGAGGATTCCTTCAACGACTGGCAGTTCCTGCCTAAAATTCATTTAATCATGTTCTTTAATATATTGAAACACCTTTTTGTCACTCTTTGAGTTTTTATACCATCCAATACATACCATTATAATTCCAACAATAATAACCGTAGTTCTTACCGATGAATTCGGTGAAAATAAGCAAGATACAATAATTCCAGTTCCAGCACCTGTAAAAAAATCTACAACAGATTTTTCGTGCTTTATTGTTCCCATCACTCTTTCTTTATCTATAGATTGTACCATTTTTGAAACTTTTTATGCCGTAAATTCATCTAATAAGTATCAATCGGTTGAGATGAAGCTTGAAAACAATTGAAAGAAGGTGGCGTATAAATGAAATCTCTTGTAAAGCGGGCGCAAAGGGGAGATGATCAGGCGTTCGTGGAATTGATAGAAGAAAATAAGCAGGCCATGTATAAAGTAGCGGTCGGTATTTTAAAAAACGATTTTGATGCAGCAGATGCAATTCAGCAAAGCATCCTTACTTGCTATGAAAAGCTGAAAGAATTAGAAAAAGCACAGTATTTTAAGACATGGCTGCTCAGAATATTAATCAATAATTGTAATCAGATGCTTAGAGAACAGAAGAAAGTAGTCGGAATTGAGGACTATTATGGGGCAGAAGATACAAAAGGAAAGAAAGCAGAAGAAAAGATTGCAGCACCTCCGGGAGCAGCAACAATCAATGAAGACTTTCTGGAGCTGTTAGACCAGATGGAACAGCAATATCGGGTTGTATTGATTTTATATTATGTAGAAGAGATGAGCATACGGGAAATCAGTCAAATACTACAGATGAATGAAAACACAGTGAAGACAAGACTTTCCAGGGGCCGAGGAGTATATAAAAAGCTATACCTGAAAGAACACCCGGAATTCCAATTTGAATAGAGGATGCTTTTAGAATGCAGCTGATAGAAAATGCAAGCAAAAAGGAGGTTTTGATGATGTCATTTGAGGAAAAGATGAAAAAAGAATTGAAAAAAAACCTGGAAATCCCAGATGTTGTAGAACAGAAAATTCAGGATGCATATAGAGAAATCGGACAGGGGAATGTTACGATGAAAAAACTAAACAATGGCAATCAGAAGAAGAAAAGAGCATGGACAGCGGCCGCAGCAGCGGTAGCAGTGATTGCAGTGTCAGGAAGCGTATTTTATGCAAACCCAGTACTGGCGAAGAATATTCCAGTGATTGGAGATGTCTTTGCAAAACTGCAGAAAAATAAGGAGAATACGCCATATGGAGAAAAGGACAAGACAGCATATGGAAAGATTGCAGACAATTCAGAAAGTGTGCAGAATCCAGGATCAGAAGCCGAAAGCAATGGCGTGACAGTGACAGTATCAGATGCATATTGTGATGGATATGAAATGTATTTTACTATGACAGCAACAACAGATAATGATCAGGTAAATCAAAAGGACTATTTATTGCCTGAGAAAAGCCAGCAGGTTTATGTAAACGGGGAAGAGACAGGAGCTGAATTGTCCTTGGAAAAAGCAGAGGATGGAAGCTTTGTCGGATTGGGGCATATCAGTGCCGGATGGTTGGCTGACAAAACATTTAAAGATCTGTCCACTGTAGATATTAAATTCACTGAGTTGTATGCAAAGGTAGAGAATCAACCTGAACCGGCAACTTATGTAGAAGGTGAAAATCTGATCACAGGTCAGTGGAATCTTGAATTTACGGTAGATACAGACACAAGCCTGTTAAATACTTATGAGGTAAATACAGCAAACAATGGATTTACAGTAAGTAAGATTGTGAAAGCACCGGCATCCACTTATTTGTATCTCGAAGTACCGGAAGAATATGAAAATGTACAGATGATTCTTACAGATGCTAATGGAAACAAGCTGGAAAAATTCGGCGGAACAACAACAGATCCAGAAAATGGGATGTATGAGATCCAGCTTCAGTTTGAGCAGACAGATACAAACCAGATTCATGTTCAGGTTATAGATATGGATCAGAGTACGAACGACAATCTGGCTATGGTTGCAGAAATGACAGCCGATCTGAATTAAACAATAGTCATTCTCCGTAATAACATGATGTCTTTTCGTGGAATGACAGGATGGTCACAACAGAGTTAGTTCTGTTGTGACCTCTTAATGTGGGCATAACAAAGAATGTGCCTCGGCACATTCTTGCGCCTGCGGCGGTCGCTTGCGACATCTACCTTGTACGCCGCAGTGCGCATCCTAAGCGGAGCGTTTTTTATATATTAGGAAAGGACTTTCCTAATATATAAAAAAATCACCGTCCCCACAGCTCCTATGTCTGTAAAAACAGTGATTGTTAGTGCGCGATCAGGGGTTCGAACCCTGGACACCCTGATTAAGAGTCAGGTGCTCTACCAACTGAGCTAATCGCGCATTCTTTTGTTTTTGTGTCTCGTGTTCCTCAACACAAATAGTATTATATATCAGTTGTTGCCAGAATGCAACCCCTTTTTTCAAATTTTTTCATTTTTTTCAAAATTATTAATTTCATATACAATTCAGACGATATCAGCAACGTTTCTTCTTTCCCTTGTCTTTGTTGCAATATCCCCTATTCAGAATTCGATATACCTCCTCGAAGGATCTGCAAATGCAGACAATCCTTCGATTCAGTCTCTGATGACAATAACACAACTCACGGACCCCAGCTTTCCAACATTTCCCCCGTCTCATCCTGTTCTCCTGTGAATTCTGCTCTTTCTATATAATATATGATGCTTATTTTCTCTGTGCGATCAGCTTATTGATTGGATTTCCCTTCTCTGAAAATTTCTGCTCATATTCTGTCATAATATTCCCCTTATTCATCTCTTCCTGATGATGTAGGTCGTAAGTATAAGCAAGCAGTTCCCATCCAGCTTCTTTCACCTGCTCCAGAGAAAAGTTGAAAAGTTCAGTATTATCTGTCTTAAATTCTACTCTTCCATTTTCCACAAGAACCTTCTCATATCTTGCAAGGAATTCTGTTGATGTTAATCTACGTTTCGCATGTCTAGCCTTTGGCCACGGATCTGAGAAGTTCAAGAAGATCTTATCCACCTCTGCCGGTGCAAACACTGCTTCAATCTCTCTTGCATCCATGCAGATAAAACGGATATTCTCAAGATTTTCAAATTCCTCTGTATCATATTTTTCAAGTGCACGAAGCAGTACGCTGGAATAACGTTCAATTCCAATAAAATCGATCTCCGGGTGAGCCTTAGCCATATTCAAAATAAACTGGCCCTTTCCCATTCCGATTTCAATCTGAATTGGTTTCTCATTTCCAAAGACCTGAGCCCACTGTCCTCTCTGCTCCTCTGGTTTCTTGATCACAGCACGATGTGCATCGATCACGCCATCTGCTCTTGGTATATTTCTTAATCTCATCTGCTATTTTTCTCCTGTTCTTCACCACAGCATTACTGCGTACTTTCTATATATAAGGTAAAACCTTCTTTGATATCTGCGGATTATTTCAGGTCTTATCATAACATGATTTTTCTCATCTCACAACTAATTACTGTCCACACAAGAAAGCCATTTTGAAGAATACTAATGACATTCTCAGACTCACAGTCTCTATCTCCAATACCTTTGGATATTTAACATAAATTATCTTTTCAGATTGCTTGTAATTTTCTCCAAAAGGTGTATTATAAAAGATATTATGAATTTCTAACAAAAAGGAGGCTGGTTATGGACTCTATTATAAACAAATTGACAGAGATTGAATTCGCCGCATCTGCAATCGTGCAACATGCAGAAGCCGAAAAGTCCGCATTAGATGAAAAATTTGACAAAAAGCGGATGGATTTCGACAAAGAGCTTGAAGCCGATACGCAGCGGCAGATTCAAGAAATTCGTGACAAACTGGAAGCGGAGACCTCACGGATCTTATCCGGGCAAAGTCAGGAGAGTCAGGATGAACTTAATGCCCTGCAGAAGGAATACGATGAAAAGCATTCTGATTATGCTCATGAGATTCTCCGACGGATCACTGAGGTGTAGCCTATGGGAAATCTACTGGAATACAGTGGTATTGTAACGAAAACCCGGGCAATGGAAGCCAAACTCCTTACCCCGGCACAGTTTGAGGAAATTGCTTCTCTACATAATGTTCCCGAGGTAGTTGAATATCTGAAGAAAGAAACTGCTTACGCAGATATTTTAGAAGAACTGGCCCCCGAACAGCTTCACAGAGGAAGTATTGAGAAGATTCTGACTCGTTCACTTTACCGCGACTACGCAAAGCTTTACCGCTTTTGTGGACAGAAACAGCGTAAGCTTATGAAGCTACGTCTGAAATCTTATGAAGTTGAGCTGATCAATTATTGTTTGAGGATTGTGATCAACCATTATCATAAACCTTTTGATCTTGATTACAAGCGTCCTTTCTTCGACCGGTATTCACAGATATCGATCGAGAAACTGATCACCTCACGCACCACCGATGAACTGATCGAGACATTAAAGGATACAGAATATTATGAACCTTTAAAGAAATTAAAGGATTCTCCTTCTGTCACCCTATATGACTACGATCTGGCATTGAATCTTTATTATTTTACTACCCTTTGGAAAGCACGGAAAAAGGTGTTTAAAAAGGAAGATAAGGAATTATATCAGCGAGACTGCGGCACTCAGATTGATCTGCTCAATATGCAGTGGATCTACAGAGCCAAGAAATATTTTAATATGAAACCTGCTGACATTTATCAGCTGATTCTTCCGATCCACTATCGTCTGTCTACTGACTTGATCAAAGGAATGGTCGAGGCAACGACATTGGAAGAACTGCAGACACTCTGCAATCAGACTCCTTATGCCCGCCGCTATGAATCCACTGAGCAGCTTACCATGGAGCAGATGTATTCAGAATGTCTCCATCATCTGTACACCATTGACAGAAGACGGAATCCTTACTCCATCGCCGCTGTCAACACTTACCTCTTCTTAAAAGAAGAAGAAATCAAAAAGCTGACTACCGCTCTGGAATGCATCCGTTACGGACTTACACCAGGCGAAACGTTAGCGTACGTTGGAGGTAGAACCCAATGATTGTTAAAATGAAATTTATCAACATTTCCGGTCCGCGGGATGATATCGACCGTGTCACAGACTTGTATCTCTCACGTTATGAGATCCAGCTGGAGTCCGCACTGTCCGAGCTTAAGACAGTCGATAATCTTCGCCCGTTCGTAGAGCTTAATCCGTACCGGGATGTACTTGCCCAGGCAACCCAGTTCGTCGGCTATCTTCCGAATGTAGATGATGTTACACCGGATGATTCTTTAGGTCTTGACGACATGTTTGAAGTTGTTCGCAAAGCCTGCGAGGATTATGAAGGTCTGCAGGCAAAGAAAGAGAAAAAGAAAGCTAAGATTGAAGAGCTCCGTGCCAAACAGCAACTGCTCTCCCCATTCCGCCCCCTCGACTGTGATCTTCACAAGGTACTCGGATATCGATATATTACATATCGTTTCGGACGGATCGCGCTGGAATCTTATCACAAGATGAATAAATATCTGATGGATGATTTGAGTGCAATCTTCGTTGAAGGTGAACGCGATGAAAGCTTCGTATACGGCGCTTACTTCGTTTCTCCGGGAGAAGCACAAAAGGTAGATGCTGTTTTCCGTTCTCTTCATTTTGAACGCATCGAGCTGAAAGATGAATTTGAAGGAACTCCGTCTTTCGCTTACCAGTCACTGGAACGGGACATTGCAAGGATCAATCTGGAGATCCAGGATCTAGATAAAGAAGCCGGTGAGATGCTTTCTGACCGGGCACCACAACTTATTGCAGCGAAAAACCGTCTGGAGGAACTCTCCAAGAACTTTGACATCCGTAAGATGGCTGCCCGGATGAAAGACAGCCAGGATGATTCTTATATCCTCTGCGGATGGATGGCAGAAGATGATGTAGAGAAGTTTTTGGAAGAAATCAAAGATGATGACAAAGTCTTTGTCGTTGTCGAAGACGATCATGATGCATACTTCGGAGAACCGCCGACAAAGCTGGAAAATCCGAAGCTATTCAAACCATTTGAGATGTACATTCAGATGTATGGTCTTCCGGCTCACAATGAGATGGATCCAACCATTTTCGTAGCGATCACATACTCCTTTATTTTCGGAGTTATGTTCGGAGATGTCGGACAGGGGCTTTTGCTTTTAATCGGTGGAGCCTTGATCTATCACTTTAAGAAAGCTCCACTTGCCGGAATTATCGCAACTGCCGGTGTATTTTCCACAATCTTCGGATTTATGTTCGGAAGTATTTTCGGATTTGAAGACATCATTGAACCATTGTGGATACGACCGATCGACCATATGACTACACTGCCGTTCCTCGGCAAACTGAACACAGTGTTTATCGTTGCTGTCGCATTTGGTATGTTCCTGATCATCGTAGCGATGATCCTACATATTATCAATGCCGCAAGAAGCAAAGATATCGAAAGTACCTGGTTTGATCCAAACGGTGTGGCAGGACTTATTTTCTACATTGCCGTTGTAGTAACCATCGTTCTCTTTATGACAGGCAATCCGCTTCCGGGTGGTATTGTCATGGGTATCATGTTTGGTGTCCCGCTGCTTCTCATTTTCCTGAAAGAGCCTCTGACCCGCATGATTGAGAAACGTGCCGACAAGATGGAAACAGGCCCTGGAATGTACATCGTACAAGGCTTTTTCGAGATGTTTGAGACATTGCTCAGTTATTTCTCAAACACTATTTCCTTTATCCGTATCGGTGCATTTGCTGTCAGCCATGCCGCTATCATGGAAGTAGTACTTCAGCTGGCCGGCGCTGAAAGCGGAAATCCGAACTGGTTCGGAGTAATCTTCGGCAACCTGTTCGTATGCGGATTCGAAGGACTGATCGTAGGTATTCAGGTACTTCGTCTGGAATATTATGAGATGTTCAGCCGTTTCTACAAAGGAAGCGGACGTGCATTCGATCCATATACTAAAAAGAAAACAAAGTAACTGTTGGATCATAAATTTATGACAGCTATAAAATGTATAGAAATCAGGAGGATTCCACTATGAGTTTAGCAACAAAAATCATCTTTATCGCAGCACTTGTTTTAAGTATCATCATCCCATTCGGATATTATCTGATCGGTGAAAAGAACAAAAAGCGCTACAAACGTACAATCGGTGTCAACGCATTTTTCTTCTTCGGCGCATTTGCCATTGCATCTATCATGATGCTTGCAGGTCCGGCAAATGTACAGGCTGCTGAAGCTGCCGCATCTTCCGGTGCTACAATCGCAACAGGAATGGGATATCTTGCAGCCGCACTTGTTACAGGTCTTTCCTGTATCGGCGGTGGTATCGCTGTTGCAAGTGCAGCCAGCGCAGCACTTGGAGCAATCAGCGAGGATTCCAGCGTTCTTGGTAAATCCTTGATCTTCGTAGGACTTGCCGAAGGTGTTTGTCTGTACGGACTGATCATCTCTTTCATGATCTTAGGAAATCTCTAATTTCTGATTTTCAACAGAAAGGAGCCGCCTATGAAAATGTATCTGATCAGTGACAATGTCGACACTTACACCGGAATGCGTCTTGCCGGTGTAGACGGAGTTGTCGTCCACGAACGGGATGAGCTGAAACAGGCTTTGGAAAAAGTGCTTTCCGATCCGACTGTCGGCATTGTTCTTCTGACTGAGAAGTTCGGTCAGGAATTTCCTGACATTATCGACACTTTCCGACTGGAGCGAAAGATGCCGTTATTAATTGAAATTCCTGACCGCCACGGAACCGGTCGTCAGAAAGACTTTATCACCTCATATATCACTGAGGCGATAGGACTGAAATTATAAACGCAATTATATTACGAACTAAAGGAGGGATTCCTCTTGACTCTGGAAGAAAAAATCGCACACCTGCAAACCACATCCATGGAGCAGGCCCGCTTAGAGGGAAATGTTATCATTGACACCCATCAGGCTGCCTTGGAGAAGGTTTTCGAAGATCATAAGGCAGAAGCCACAAGACAGTCAGAAACTCGCATCAAGGCGGAAGCTGCCAATGCGAAGCTCTCACTGAATCAGGCGCTCGCCAAGTCCCAGCTGGAGATCAAACGTCGTCAAAGCAAGGTTCAGCAGGAATTGAAAGACAAGATCTTCGAGGAAGCAGACGCATTAATCGATGAATTTATGAAGACAGAAGCTTATGATGATTTTCTTATCAAATGCATCCGCAAAGCGGTGGCTTTTGCCGGAAATGATGAGCTTACGATCTATATTAACCCAACTGATGAAAAAAGACGTTCTGATCTGGAAGGTGCTACAAGAGTTCATCTGACGATCAGCGCCGAAGATTTCCGGGGCGGTGTCCGTGCTGTCATCCGTTCCCGCAACATTTTGATCGATAATTCCTTCAGCACACAGCTGAAAGAACAGTATGACAAATTTGTATTTTTAGGAGGTGACGGCATTGCTTAAGACAGCGAAAATTTACGGCATCAATGGTCCCGTCATTTATCTGAAAGGCAACACAGGATTCCGTATGTCCGAGATGGTCTATGTCGGCGAACAGAAGTTAGTCGGAGAAGTCATTGCACTGGATAAAGATATGACAACCGTTCAGGTTTATGAAGAAACAACGGGGCTTCGCCCGGGCGAAGAAGTTATTGCCAGCGGAAGTCCGGTATCCGTAACACTTGCACCCGGTATCCTGAACAACATTTTTGATGGTATCGAACGTCCACTGGAAGATATCGCAGAATCCTCCGGCGGCGCATTTATCACACGCGGTGTCAGTGTCGATTCTCTGGACCGTACAAAGAAATGGAAAACACACATCACTGTAAAGCAGGGAGATTATCTCCATGCAGGTGATATTATCGCAGAAGTTCCTGAAACACATGCGATCACTCATAAATGTATGGTTCCTCCTGAAGTAGAGGGAACTGTTCTTGTGACTGTTGCAGACGGTGAATACACAATTGACGAACCTCTGGTTCGTCTGGAACTTCCTAACGGACAGGAGAAAGAACTGACAATGACTCAGCATTGGCCGATTCGTACTCCAAGACCGACACATCATCGTTTTCCGGCATCCGTCCCGCTTGTTACCGGACAGCGTATCATCGATACCATGTTCCCGATTGCAAAGGGCGGTACCGCTGCCATCCCAGGCGGATTCGGAACCGGAAAGACCATGACACAGCATCAGATTGCCAAATGGGCCGATGCAGATATCATCATCTATATCGGATGCGGTGAGCGTGGAAATGAGATGACACAGGTTTTGGAAGAGTTCAGTGAACTGACCGATCCTCGTACCGGCAAACCTCTGATGGACCGTACTACACTGATTGCCAATACTTCCAACATGCCTGTTGCTGCCCGTGAAGCCAGCATTTACACCGGACTCACTCTGGCAGAATATTACCGTGACATGGGCTACGATGTAGCGATCATGGCTGACTCCACTTCCCGTTGGGCTGAGGCTCTTCGAGAACTTTCCGGACGTCTGGAAGAGATGCCTGCCGAGGAAGGTTTCCCGGCTTATCTTGCGTCCCGTCTGTCTGCGTTCTACGAGCGCGCCGGAATGATGCATAACTTAAACGGAACAGACGGTTCTGTCACGATCATCGGTGCTGTCTCCCCACAAGGTGGTGACTTCTCCGAACCGGTCACACAGAACACCAAGCGTTTCGTCCGCTGCTTCTGGGGACTGGATAAGAGCCTTGCCTATGCAAGACATTTCCCGGCCATCCACTGGCTGACCAGTTACAGTGAGTATCTGAATGACTTAAGCCATTGGTATCAGGACAATGTATCTCCGAAATTCGTTGATTACCGCAACCGTCTGATGGCACTTTTGAATCAGGAAAGCAGTCTTCTTGAGATTGTAAAACTGATCGGAAGCGACGTACTCCCGGATGATCAGAAACTTGTCCTTGAGATTGCCCGTGTGATTCGTCTTGGTTTCCTGCAGCAAAATGCATTCCACCCGGATGACACCTGCGTTTCTATGGAAAAACAGTTCTTGATGATGGATACGATCCTTTACCTTTACAAGCAGGCACGTACCCTTGTCACAATGGGACATCCGATGTCCGTATTAAAATCTGAGAATATTTTCGATCGTGTCATTGCGATCAAATATGATGTTCCAAATAACCGCCCGGAAATGTTTGCACAGTATCACAGAGATATTGACGCTTTCTATCAGCACGTACTTGAGAAAAATGCATAAGGAGGGACCACTATCATGTCAATTGAATATCTTGGCTTAAGCAGTATCAACGGCCCTCTGATCGTGTTAGAGGGCGTACAGGACGCCTTTTACGATGAGATCGTAGAATTTGTCGTAGACGGCACAGAACGCAAAATAGGACGTATTGTAGAGATTTACGAAGACAAGGCAGTAATCCAGGTCTTCGAAGGTTCTGAAAATATGTCCCTGAAAAATACACATACGAAACTCACCGGACACCCGATGGAGATTGCACTCTCCCCGGATATCCTTGGCCGTACCTTCAACGGTATCGGACAGCCGATCGATGACCTCGGGCCGCTTGTCTCCACTTTAAAAAGAGATGTGAACGGACTTCCGCTCAACCCGGTCCGCAGAGAATACCCAAGAAACTATATCCGCACCGGAATTTCCGCGATCGACGGACTGACAACTCTGATTCGTGGACAGAAGCTTCCGATTTTCTCCGGAAATGGACTTCCGCACGATCAGCTTGCTGCACAGATTGTAAAACAGGCTTCTCTTGGAAGCGATTCTGATGAAAAATTTGCAATCGTATTCGCTGCTATGGGTGTCAAACATGACGTTGCTGATTTCTTCCGTAACACATTTGAAGAAAGCGGTGTTGCTGATCATGTAGCAATGTTTTTGAATCTGGCAAATGACCCGGTTGTAGAACGTCTGATCACACCAAAGGTTGCACTGACAGCTGCGGAGTATCTGGCATTTGAACAAAATATGCATATCCTCGTTATCCTTACCGATATGACTTCTTTCGCAGAAGCCATGCGTGAGGTCTCTTCCTCAAAAGGAGAAATTCCTAGCCGTAAAGGATTCCCGGGATATCTGTATAGTGAACTGGCAACCATCTACGAACGTGCCGGTATTGTACAAGGCGTAAACGGATCTGTAACACAGCTTCCGATCCTGACTATGCCAAACGACGATATCACGCATCCGATTCCTGACCTGACGGGATATATCACCGAGGGACAGATTGTACTTGACCGCCCTCTCCATGGACAATCAATCTATCCTCCGATCAATATCCTGCCATCCCTTTCCCGTCTGATGAAGGACGGTATCGGAGAAGGTTTTACACGTGAAGATCATCAGGATCTTGCCAATCAGTTATTCTCCGCTTATGCAAAAGTTGGAGATGCAAGAAATCTGGCTTCTGTTATCGGTGAAGATGAACTTTCACCACTGGATAAGAAATATCTGGAATTCGGAATCGACTTTGAACAGCACTACATCGGACAGGGTGTTAATGAGAACCGTACGATGGAAGAGACTTTGGATCTGGGATGGAAACTTTTAGGAAAACTCCCTAGAGAAGAACTCGACCGTGTTGATACGAAGATTCTTGATAAATACTATAAACCTGCTGTAGAAGACTAGGGAAAGGAGGGAGCTTCATGGATCCACGTACATTTCCAACAAAGGGTAATCTGATGCTGGCCAAGAACTCTCTTGCACTTGCCCGGCAGGGTTATGATCTGATGGATAAGAAGCGTAACATCCTGATTCGTGAACTGATGGATCTGATTGAAGAAGCACGCACCATACAGGAAGAGATTGATTCAACATTTACTTATGCGTATCAATGTCTGCAGCGTGCTAATATCGAAAACGGTATCAGCATGGTAGAACAGCTCGCCTACACTGTACCGATTGAAAATTCCATAACGATCCAGACGCGAAGTATCATGGGAACCGAGATTCCTCATGTGAAATATGTACCGGACGCCGGTCAGCCGACCTATGCCTTCAGTACCACAAAGGAATCGATTGATATTGCCCGTGAGGCCTTCCGCAAGGTAAAAGACCTTACGATCAAGCTTTCCATGGTTGAAAACGCTGCTTACCGTCTTGCAAGTAATATCAAGAAGACGCAGAAACGAGCAAATGCTCTCCAGAACATTACAATTCCAATGTATTCAAATCTGGTCTATTCGATCACCAATGCACTGGAAGAAAAAGAGCGTGAAGAGTTCACGCGTCTGAAAGTGATCAAGAGAATGAAAGAGAAAAAAGCCTCCGGTTAACGGGGGCTTTTCCTTTCCACAGGATACTATTCTCAGTATACCTGAATTCTTATATTGCAACAACGATCTGATATTCTTTTTCAAAAGTCTCTCCGCTCTCTACCTTATTAATTCCAGGCTTCTCAGAGATTTCTTTATCAAATCCAATATTATCGCATCTTCCCATCCATGGTTCCAGGCAGACAAACGGTGCGTCTTTTACAGACCAGATTCCATAGCTTGGGAATCCTTCTGACTTAACTCCCACATACGGAGTTCCGTCTTTATGACAGATCCATGCTTCTTCAATCTGCGTATTATCAAAGATCAACGCATCATTTTCAAAAAGTTCTTCTGTCAACGGATATGTCTCTTCATTTAGTTTCATCTCATGCAGTTCCTCCGGATCAGGAGCCATTTCTTTCATATTGATCAGACAATACTTCAATTCATCTTTTCCAGGGAACTTCAGAATATAATCTGTCTTTCCTTCCTCGTTCTTTGCAAAGCGGAAGGCCGGATGCGCTCCGATTGTGAAATAAATTGTCTCATCAGACGGGTTCTTTACTTCCCATTTTACATGGAGTACATTTTTTTCCAGTGTATAAGTAATGAAAAGTTCAAAATCAAATGGATAAACTTCCTTCATCTCTTCTGTTGATGTCAGAAGAAAGATTGATGTTTCTTTGCCTGCATGAATACATTTGAACTCACTGTCTCTTGCAAATCCATGCTGTGATGTCGGATAGTGTGTGCCGTTGATCTTCACTGTGTTCTTATAGGTTTTTCCCACATTTGGAAATAACACCGGTGAATGACGTTTCCAAAATTTAGGTTCTGCATCCCAGAGAAGATCTGTACCTGTTTTCTTGTTATACAGTTTTGTCAGCTCCGCACCATGCTCTGCAATCTCTACGCTGAGCACATCATTCTCCATTTTAATCATGATTTTTGTTCCTCCTTTATTCCCCTTTAATTTTTATCGGACTGCTCTACCTGTACGCAATTATCTACCAGATAATCCAGTACTTTATCACGAAGGATTGCATCTTTCAGAACATCTTCTCCTACCTGCTCTTTGTAGGTATCCAGATCTGCTCCGGCTTTGTCCGCATACTCCTGCATTCCTTTTTTATATTCCTTATCAGACGGTTCCAGTTTCTCTTTCTTGGCGATCAGTTTTACAGCTTCTTCAAGCTGAACAGCCTGCTTTGCTGAGTCTTCAATTTTTTTGTTAAATTGATCTTCTGTCATCTTCAGATAAGTTGTAATAAAATCACTCAGCTCTACTCCGTACATCTGTGCAATCTGTGTATAGTAGTCATTTGCCTGTTTCACCTGCTCATCTACTGCACCGTCAGGATATTTATTTACCTCTATCTGATCCAGTAAAGCAGTCTGTACTTCTTGTTTCAACTGTGAATTACCTGAATCGTCCTGCTGCTCCTGAAGAGAATTTTTTACCTCTTCCTTGTATTCATCAACCGTCTTGCTGCTTTCACTATTATTTGCAACCCACTCGTCTGTAAGCTCCGGTGTTACTTTCTGATAAATCTTATTCAATACAATGTGGAAATTCGCCGGCTTTCCTGCAAGATCAGAACTCTGATAATTCTCAGGGAACTGTACAGTGATATCAAACTCTTCGCCGGTATTATGTCCCACAATCTGGTCTTCAAATCCCTGATAATCGCCTGAAGCTCCGATAAACGATCCTGATCCAAGTTCCAGATCATATCCTGTAGCTGTGCCACCGTCAAATGCAACTCCATCCAGAGTTCCTGTATAGTCAATATTTACCCAGTCTCCGCTCTGTGCCGCGCGGTCTGTTACATCCTGTTCTGTCGCAGCAGCTTCCAGTCTGGACTGTATCTCCTGCTCTACAGAATCATCGGACACCTCGTTTTTGGCAACCTCTGTTACTTCAAGTCCTTTATATTTGTTCACTGTCACATAATCATTAGACAACTTACCACTTCCGCATCCTGCTAAAGATGCTGTCATCAGAACTGCTGTAAGAACCGCAATCACTCTTTTTTTCATTTTCCTGTTTCTCCTCTTTTATAATTTCTTTTTTATTTTTTTGTCTTATCCACTATAAAAGTGGTGACAGTAATCTGGAAAACTGTTCCTTGAACCGGATCAGTAAATTCCTCTCCTCATATATCTTTCGTGTCACTTGCGTACTCTTTGTCATATCATTCTCAAAAGCTCTTTCCAACCTCTGCACTGTACGCTCACTATAGATTGTTGCATTCACTTCAAAATTCAGGCCAAAACTTCGGATGTCCATATTCGCTGTACCTACACAGGCAATCATGCCATCTATTGATAATGTCTTTGCGTGAAGGAATCCATTATTATAGACATAACATTTTGCGCCTGCTGCAACCATCTCCCCAATATAAGAATACGTTGCCCAGTAAACGAATGGATGATCTGGTTTGCATGGGATCATAATTCTGACATCTACCCCGGATCTGCTTGCAATCTTCAACGCATCCAGAATGGACGCATCCGGTATGAAATACGGTGTCTGTATATAAACATGATTTCTTGCACTGTGGATCAGATGAAGATAATTGTCATGGATTGTCTTCGTCTGTGAATCCGGTCCACTTGAGATAATCTGTACCGGATCAAATCCATGCCTGTCATACTGCGGAATCTCAAACAAATGATCTTCCAAAAACAAGTTCTCATGAGCTGCATAATTCCAATCCAGGACAAACCTCACTGCAAGAGATGTGACCGCTGCGCCTTCAATACACAAATGTGTATCTCTCCAATAACCAAACTTTTCGTCTTTTCCAATATATTCCCTGCCTACATTGAAACCACCAACAAAGCCAACCTTTCCATCAATCACGACAATCTTTCTGTGATTTCGATAATTCACACGCATCTGAAGCTGTCCCAGAATCGCCGGGAAGAATTCTGCGACCCGAATTCCTTCGCATTTCAGCCTGTCCCAATCTCTTTTGTGCATGGTACGACATCCCATACTGTCAAACAAAACTCTGACTTCTACACCTTCATGTGCTTTCTCGATCAATACCTTCTCTATATCCTGCCACACTTCATCATTCCTGATAATATAATACTGTACATGGATATATTTCTTCGCACGTTTCATTTCCTCGATCAGTGCATGAAACTTCTCTTTACCATCTGTATAAATACGGATATCATTATTATCTGTCAGAACTGCCTGTCCGGCCTCCAGATTATAAAGCACAAGATCCCTGAACCGGTTAAGTGCCGGACTCGTCATCTTCAGCTGCCTGTGATAAATGGTTTCCTCCTGCCTTCGCACAGCGTATTTCAGCTCACCTTCAATCTCCTTTGCCTTAAACATCTTATTCTTGTGATAATCCTGCCCTATGATCAGATATAGAATAAATCCGACAATAGGAATAAAATAAAGCAAAAGCAGCCAGGTCCATACTGCCTGCGGTGATCTTCTTTCAAAAAATACAATAATCAGAGATAAAAGAATATTAATGATAACGATATTCTTCATAATAAAATGAAAAACCATCACCACTGTGTTCCATATTGTCTCTGCCATTCAACTCTTCCTTTCTCTTAATCAACGTGAAAATATTATTGCTCACTATACCCTATCACATTCTTCGGACAGCGCGTTACTGTTCACACGATGTGCGACCAGCAACGCATCTCGCCATTTTAAATCGCCTTTGGCGATGGGGCGAGATGCATTCAAGTCAAAACACGCATCCTCCGTGTCAATCAGCAGAGTGATTGACACGGGAGTGAACAGCAACGCCAGCGCTGCTATCTCTATCTTGCTGCAAACAATAATAAACCACCATAATACATAGTATACTCGGTTTACGTCTTAAAAGTAACCCCAAATTGTAAAATTGTCCCCTGTCTGCTTGCACTTTGTAATAAAGAATGTTACAATATTAAATGCGAATTAAGCGGAAAATAGTATATAGGAGGGTTTTATCGTGAGTACACCTATGATAATCATGCTCATCGTCCTCGTAGTTCTCATCGGGGTTTGCGTAGCACTCTATTTCTTCGGAAAGAAAGCGCAGAAGAAGCAGGCTGAACAGCAGCAGCAGATGGACGCAGTTGCGCAGACCGTCAGCATGCTCATTATTGATAAAAAGAAGATGAAGCTAAAAGATGCAGGACTCCCGGCCGTTGTTCTTGAGAATACACCAAAGTATTTAAGACGTTCTAAAGTACCGGTTGTAAAAGCAAAGGTTGGACCAAAGGTTATGACTCTGATGTGTGATGTAAAGGTTTTCGAAGTTCTTCCGGTGAAGAAAGAAGCGAAAGTCGTTGTAAGTGGTATCTATATCACAGGCATTAAGAGTGTCCGCGGTGGTCTTGATATTCCAGAGAAAAAGAAGAAAAAAAGATTTTTCTCAAAGAAAGAAAAATAAAAACACCATTAAAATAAGTTCAGTCAAACAATTCGACTGAACTTATTTTTTTAATTCTTTTTCTTTTGTTCTTTTCTCACTGCTTCATATTTTTTCAGCTCATCCAACGCCTGGCCACCCATCAGATACAGGATCACTGTATTGAATACCGTCATCAGCCCGATCCCGACATCGCCCAGATCCCATACAAATGTGTACGCTGCGATTCCTCCGATGAATAACATCACAAGTGCGAGCACTTTATATGCTGTCTGGGATGCCCAGTTGTCTCCAAACAGATAAGCTACATTACTTCTTGCATAAAACAGAATTCCAAGAAATGTAGAAAAACTGAACAGGAACAGCATCACTGCGATAAAAATCACCCCTGCTTCTCCAAGATGATATCTCATCGCTGTCTGAAGCAGTTCCATTCCTGCAAGTCCCTCAATCTGATCCTGTGGAACAAGCAACATGATCATTGCTGTACAGCTACAGATTACAATTGTGTCGATAAATACGCCCAATGCCTGAACAAGTCCTGCCTTTACCGGGAGATCACACTCTGCCGCGGCCGCTGCACATGGAGCAGATCCTGAACCAGCTTCATTTGAGAACAATCCTCTCTTCACTCCATTCATCAAAACAGCTCCAAAACCACCTGCTGCCACCTGACGGACTCCAAATGCTTCCTCAAAAATACGTGAGAACACACCCGGTATGCTGGACAGATTCGTAAGGATCAAAAATACTGTGATCAGGAAATAACACACTGCCATAATCGGAACAACAACATCCAGAACCTTTACTGTTGCATTCTTTCGAAGCACGATCACTGCTGCCAGAACCACTAAAATCACAGTTGTATAAATCGGTGGGATAGAAAATGCATTTTCAAACGAAGACGTCACTGAATTACTGATCACCTGGCTAATACCACACCAACAGATTAATCCTGAAATTGCAAATAATACCGCGATCACTGAATATCTCTTTTTCTTTCCTTGATGTTCTTCCATGTAGTGATGGATATAATATGCCGGACCTCCGCGATATCCTCCATACAACGGATCTTTTTCTTTATGCAGCTGTGCAAGTGTTGCCTCAACAAATGCTGTGGAAGAACCGATCAGTGCCGTGACCCACATCCAGAACACTGCTCCAGCTCCACCGGCTGAAATAGCTGCAACAACACCTACCAGATTCCCCATTCCCACACGGGTTGCTGTTGATACAATCAGTGTCTGAAAATTAGACAACCCATCCTCTTTCCCTTTTTTACTATTCAACGATCTTACCATCTCCGGAAAAAGACGGATTGGAAGAAATCTTGTACGGATTGTGAAATAAATTCCTGTTGGAATCAACAGAATAATCAGAAGTGATATTCCCACACTTCCGCCGCCTGGAAGCGGTATCTGAAACAGATCGCCCCATAAAAACGAATATACTTTCTCGATCAGTGTTATTACCATCATCTTATCCTCTCATTCTTATCTTTTTCATTTTTCCGCCTGCTTATCCAAAAATGCCTCGGCGTTCTTGTATCTTAACTAAGCACTGAAAACTTTCCACTGTCCTTGGAAACAATATTCATCCGTATCTTACAGTCTGCCATCGGTTCATGATTTACGTCCAGTTCATAATCAATCTGGACCGCTATCTTATCTTCTTCAAAATCAACCTGAAGGTGTCTCGTATTCACTCCGATCAGCATCTGTCCATAAGGCGTCTTATAAAATGTCTGATTCTTTTTATTTTTCTCAAAGATCATATGAGAGTTTGAAAGACCGCTTTTCACGATCTCTACACATTCATCTCCGTTAATCTTAATTCTGTTCTTGATCACTCCGGAAGTTCCTTCTACAACTTCCTCGTAGACAATATAATGTTTTCCGTTCTTCAAATAATATGTTGCTGGTGTCACAACTTCGATTGCTTCGTTCTCATCATCTTCTACCTCCGGAGTGACCGCCACAATCTCCTCATGCATTCCGGAAATACTTACCAATACATCTTTTGTCATAAATGAATTCTCCATAGAAAAGAATCAGGAAAATTTCGTTCCGTCAGTCTTTCCGCAACCAACGTACAAGCACGAAATAACTTTCCTGATTCAGAATTACTAATTAATACTCTTCAATATTTACTACATTCGTTGTCGGAACATCAAATGGCATCACTGTATTCGCAAACTTCCTGAACTTCTCAGCCGCATCGCTGACATAGAAGGAATACTCACTATGATGTTCTGTCGTCTCATCATTCGCCATCTCTTCCTCTTCCAACAGACGTTTCAGATCCATCGCTGTCTCATATGCAGGATTCACAATCTGAATCTTATCCCCCATGTATTCTCTGATCTTAGATCTGAGAAGCGGATAATGCGTACATCCAAGGATCATCGCATCAATATCTGTATTGCGCATGGATTCGAGATAATACTCAATAATCTCTCTTGTCACAATATGTTCTTTGAATCCCTCTTCCACTAACGGTACGAAAAGAGGACAGGCTTTCTCGATCACTTCAATCTTAGGATTCATTCCCTGAATCACTTTCGTATACATTCCACTCTGAACCGTTGCTTCAGTACCTACCACACCGACTTTTCCATTCGTTGTAGCTTCTACCGCTGCTCTGGCTCCCGGAATGACTACTCCAATGATCGGAAGGTCAAACTCATCCTTCACTGCATCCAATGCAAGCGCACTCGCCGTATTACATGCGATCACAATTGCTTTCACCTGTTTCGTCCTCAGGAAACGGATAATCTGTTCTGAAAAACGAATGATCGTGTTTTGTGATTTACTACCGTATGGAACACGCGCCGTATCCCCAAAATAAACAATGTTCTCATACGGCAATTGTCTTGATATCTCTCTCGCTACAGTCAGTCCTCCGACTCCTGAATCAAACACCCCGATCGGTGCCATCTTTTTATTCTTCATGTCCGTCAAAGTTCTCCCCTTAATCTATCCTTATCAGTTATTTTTATCTTATCGCAGATACACAATTCAGCCATGTAACCTTCTTACAAAGGCTGCATGGCTGAATGTTATATTTCATTACCAGTCATCTGGTAACCATTGCTATTCTATTATAATAACTCAAAGTGATATTTGCAATGCTATTTCACATTTTTACAGAGCAAGAGTCTTCGCTACATCGTACTGATATGCCGGAATTGTCTTCTTCATAGCAAGTGCTTCTTCAATGTCAAAATCAATAAACTGTCCGTTCTTGTATCCTACAACACGGTTTGTCTTTCCCTGGCAAAGAAGGTCGACTGCCATAGCTCCCATTGTAGAAGCATATACTCTGTCCTTACATGTCGGGCTTCCACCACGCTGCATGTGTCCAAGAATTGTTGCTCTTGTCTCAATTCCTGTAGCATCTTCGATTCTCTTTGCCATATTGATAGAATCTCCAACACCCTCTGCATTGATGATGATGTAGTTCTTCTTACCACGCTTCTTATTCTCAAGAATATCTTTGATCAGTGCTTTCTCATCATAGTCCTTTTCCTCTGGCATGAGAATTTTCTCGGCTCCGTTAGCAATACCACACCACAGTGCAAGATATCCTGCATCACGTCCCATAACCTCGATCACACTGCATCTTTCATGAGATGTAGATGTATCACGAACCTTATCGATTGCTTCCATTGCTGTGTTAACAGCTGTATCAAATCCGATTGTGTAATCTGTACATGCAATATCAAGGTCGATTGTTCCTGGAATACCAATTGTATTTACTCCCAGATTTGCCAGCTTCTGAGCTCCTGCAAAAGATCCGTCTCCACCGATTACTACCAGTCCGTCGATTCCGTACTTCTTACAGATCGCAGCTGCCTTCTGCTGACCTTCTTCTGTACGCATTGTCTTACAACGAGCTGTCTGGAGAACTGTACCACCACGCTCAATGATATCAGACACGTCACGTGCTGACATATCAATGATCTCTTCCTTCAGAAGTCCATGATAACCTCTGCGGATTCCGCGAACCTTAAGTCCTTTTGCAAGTGCACGTCTTACTACCGCACGGATTGCTGCGTTCATTCCCGGAGCATCTCCTCCACTTGTCAGAACACCGATTGTACGGATGCTGTCTTCGATTTCATCAAGATATTTTTCTTTGTCGACTGTTTTATTTTCTGCCATGTTTTAGTCCACCCTTTCTCTGAAATGTCTGATTACTGCCAAAACCAATCATTGTCAATTTTTTATCAACTCCGCCAATATTCTACCTTATTTAGAATATGTTTTCAATAGGTTTTTCCACTACTTTTACTCTCTTCTCGCCGAAATGATTCATCAATCTGCTTAAAATCTGTTCATTTATACCGATATTCCTGTTTTTCGGCAGTTTTTTCACCGCACGTTCCTTCGCACAGTAGATCATAACTTCATCATCTCCGTCTGAATCTGCCAGATATCCATAGACAATCTGTTCCTCATCCAGAAATGTCGCCTTATCAGGAAACTGAATCCACAATTCCTTTTTCGTCCGTTCAAACGGAATAATTTTCTCACAGATCATCTTACTCGGCTTATCATCTTCTTCCGAAACTCTTCCGCGAACAAATACCTTGCTATCTACTTCCAGATAATCTCTGTTCTTCTCATAATCTCGCGGGAACACAACAACCTCTACCGTTCCCAAAAGATCTTCTACCGTGATAAATGCCATCATCTGATTCGTCTTTGTGTGCTTTATGGTCTTCTCTGTGATCATTCCACCAATAATTTCTTTCGCCCCATCATGCACTTTTGTATGACCGGTCTCTTCATCCAGCTGAAAGTCCGCCGTTGTCGCAGAAATGGATTTCTTCCACTTCTCCTCATACGCCTCAAGCGGATGTCCGCTGACATAGATTCCAAGTACTTCTTTTTCAAATGCGAGAAGTGTTTCTTTGGAGTATTCTCCCACATCAGGCATCCTGATCTGAAATTCTTCTTTCTGATCTTCACTCACCAGATCAAACAATGTCATCTGTCCAACCATAGAGTTCTTTTTTTCTTGAGTTACATGATCTACGATCTGTACATAGATACTCATGAACTGTTTTCTTGTTCCGCCAAGCGTATCCAATGCCCCCGCCTTGATCAGATTTTCTATCGTACGTTTATTTAATATGTTCTTTGCTGAAAGACGGGTAATGAAATCTTCCAGGTTCTGGAACAACCCAAGCTCTTCTCTGTCTTCCACGATTGCTTTGATCACCGGTCTTCCGATACTCTTGATTGCAGCAAGTCCATAACGGATATCCCCGCCATCTACAGAGAAGTTTGCTTCACCTTTATTAATATCCGGCGGTAGGATCTTAATATTCATCTGACGACATGCATAAATATACTCAGATACCTTAGACGGATTATCAATGACTGATGTCATAAGCGCTGCCATATATTCTACCGGGAAATAATATTTCAGCCACGCAGTCTGATAAGAAACCACTGCATATGCAGCCGCATGAGACTTATTGAACGCATATTTTGCAAAATCGATCATTTCATCATAAATCTTATTTGCAGTCTGTTCATCAATTCCATTCTTTATACATCCTGGTACGCCTGTCTCCTCATCACCATAAATAAAGATCTTACGTTCTTTCTCCATGACTGCCGCCTTTTTCTTTGACATCGCACGACGCAGAAGGTCGCTTCGTCCAAGTGAGTATCCTGCAAGATCTCGTACAATCTGCATAACCTGCTCCTGATAGACAATACATCCATAAGTAGGGGCAAGGATCGGCTCCAGTTGTGGGCAATCATATGTGATAGAAGAACTGTCATTCTTTCCTCGGATATACTGCGGAATGAAATCCATCGGACCAGGACGATACAGCGAAATTCCGGCAATAACATCTTCCAGGTTATGCGGCTTCAGTTCCTTCATGAACCCTTTCATTCCAGCACTCTCAAGCTGGAACACACCATCTGTCTTACCTGTTCCGATATAATCCAGCACCTTTTGATCATTGTAATCTATCTGATTGATATTCAGTTCCGGCTGCTTTCTTCTTGCAAGCAGCACTGCATTCTGTATCACAGTCAATGTACGAAGGCCCAGGAAGTCCATTTTCAGAAGTCCAAGTTCCTCAAGTGTTGTCATAATAAACTGCGTTGTGATTGTTCCGTCTGCTGCCCTCGAAAGAGGTACATACTCATCAACCGGCTTCTGACAGATAACAACACCGGCGGCATGCATAGAACAATGTCTCGGTAGTCCTTCCAAACGCTTCGCCATATCGATCAGATTTGTTACCGTCTCATCCGTATCATATAACTTTTTCAGATCCGGATTCATTTTCAGAGCTTTATCAATTGTGATTCCAAGCTCCTGCGGAATCATTTTGGAAATAGAATCCACATAAGCATATGGCAGATCCATTACACGTCCAACATCACGGATCACACCTCGTGCTGCCAGGGTACCGAATGTAACAATCTGAGCCACACAGTCTTTTCCATATTTTCTTGTAACGTAATCAATAACCTCCTGACGTCTCTCATAACAGAAGTCAACGTCGATATCGGGCATGGATACACGTTCCGGATTCAGGAAACGCTCAAACAGCAACTGATAACGGATTGGATCGATTGTCGTGATCTCAAGGCAATAGGACACGATACTTCCTGCAGCGGATCCACGTCCCGGCCCAACTGAGATTCCGTGATCTTTTGCGTATTTAATAAAATCCCACACGATCAGGAAATAATCTACATACCCCATCTGATGAATCGTTTCCAATTCATAAGCCAAACGCTCTTTCAATTCTTCCGAAGGATCACCGTAACGCTTTTCCAATCCTTCATAGCAAAGCTTCTGCAGATATTCCCAGGAAGTATAACCATCCGGCACATCATATTTCGGAAGTTTTGTTACACCAAATTCAATCTCGACATGACATCGATCCGCAATCTTCTGTGTATTCTCCAACGCCTGTTTCGCATAAGGGAACAGACGTAGCATCTCTTCTTCTGACTTCACATAATACTGCCCGCCGTCATACCGCATACGATTCTCATCTGAAAGCTTCTTTCCGGTCTGAATACAAAGTAGAATATCATGTGGCTTCGCATCTTCTGCATATGTATAATGAATATCATTCGTAGCAACCAGCTCAATTCCTGTCTCTTCAGACATTTTGAATAGCTGTTGATTGACAAGTCCCTGCTCTGGTATTCCATGATCCTGCAACTCCAGGAAGAAATTCCCTTCGCCGAAAATTTCCTGATACTCTAAAGCTGTCTTCTTCGCCTCTTCATATAATCCCTTCGTCAGGAATCTTGCCACCTCACCTGCTAGGCAGGCACTTAAAGCAATGATACCTTTATGATACTTGCGCAGAAGTTCCTTATCCACTCGCGGTTTATAGTAATAACCTTCCACAAATCCCTTCGAAACAATCTTCGTCAGATTCGCATATCCTTCCTCATTTTCTGCCAGAAGCACAAGATGATAATATCTGTCATCTCCTCCTGTGATCTCGCGATCAAAACGAGAATTCGGAGCCACATACACTTCACATCCAAGGATTGGATTGATTCCCTGCTTCTTGGCTTCCCGATAGAAATCGATCACACCATACATAACACCGTGATCTGTAATTGCCGCACTGTTCATTCCAAGTTCTTTGACCCTGGACACGTATTCTTTTATCTTATTCGATCCATCCAGCAGACTAAATTCTGTATGGACATGCAAATGTGCAAAACTCATAGTTCACCTCAATGATCAAATTTTAACTAAGAAAAGGGAAGGCTCTGACTTGATACACAGGTCAGAATCCCTTCCCTTCATTTTACACTCTTTATGGAAATTTTAAAATGTTAAATCTTATTTATTTCCACCATCTATCATGAACTGGATCAGCTTATCTGTATCTTCTTTCTCGTAAGCGATAACTTCCAGCTCCGGAATCTCTCCGTTAGAGAAAATGTTAGCCATAGATACATACTGGGAAAGTTTAGACTTCAGGTTCAGTCTGTCTCCCTCACCTGTTACTAACTCTACTCTTCCTTTACAAGAATCTACTACCTTAAAAAATCCTTCAACATCTGTAATATTCTGAACTTTCATTCTAAATACCCCTTTCTTTTAACAATTTAATTATAACTTTACTTCCTAAATTCATCTGGGAATGATATTACCTATCATTTTCTCATTCCTAATGTTATTATAACGTATTTAAAGCATATTACAAGTAGGAAGAATCACTATTTTTCTCATTTTCAGCATATAAAATCTCACACTTTTTTCTATTTGAAGCAACACTTCCTACAAGTCATAGTCACTTTCTCTAACACGTAACGGTTCGTTTGCAGATTGCTTTTACAAACTATAAATACCGTCCTCTTTGATTACGATTTTCTTCTGTTTCAAGAGTCTTCCAACTGCACGTTTGAACGCAGCTTTACTCATTCCCATCTCTGCTTTGATGCGCTCCGGATCTGCTTTATCTGTGAATGGAAGTTTACCCCCACAAGTCTCAATGCATTCCAGGATCAATTCTGCATCTTTGTCCATCTGCTCCGGGATCTTGCCACGGACACTCAGATCCAGTTTTCCATCCTCTTTAACTGCTGCCACACGTGCTTCAATCTCCTGTCCCGGATACATTCTTCCATACATCTCTCTCTTCGGAATCAATGCAGAATACAGATTATCTACTGCCACGAAAGCTCCCAGATCACGATTCACCTCATAAACTGTTCCGGTTACAATATCATCCTTTTTATAAGGAGAGTCTGTCTGCAGAAGATGATAGATCTTCATTGTCGCACAAAGTCTCTCGCTCTTATCTACATAAAGACTTACCAGACAGCGGTCGCCCTTCTCTACCTTCTCTGTCTGTTCCTTAAATGGAAGGAACAGGTCCTTCTCAAGTCCCCAGTCAAGAAAAGCACCCATTCTGCCCACATCTGCTACTGTCAGGACAGCCAGCTGTCCAAGAGTGATCTTTGGCTCATTCGTTGTTGCGATCATACGATCGGAAGAATCTTTATAGAGGAATACCTCGATCGGATCTCCCAGTTCGATTCCGTCCGGAACCTGTTTCTTTGGAAGAAGAACACGCTCCTCGTCACTTCCAAGATATACTCCAAAATCTACCAGCTTTACTACCGTAAGTACCTGTTTTACTCCTAATCTCATCTTTTCTCCATTCTGCCGCTGGCTTACGCGGCCCATTTTTTAATATGTTTTCTATACCTTAAGGTATTTTCTATGCTGTTGTCAATCGAATCTCATCAATTTCTTTGATTCTTTATTTGATATTTTTTTAACATATTCTTTCTATGAATTGATTTACCTTTCTGAATTATGTATAATTACTTCAATGTGAGAGCAATCTTTCTGCCTACAGCCTGTCTGAGGCAGTATTTTTAAGAGAGGATATTAGTATGAGTGCACAAAATCTTACTTTATTGACAGACCTGTATGAGCTTACTATGATGCAGGGATATTTTGAAACACAGGAAAATCAGACTGTTGTATTCGATGTTTTCTTCCGTGACAATCCGAACAAAGGCGGATATTCCGTCATGGCAGGACTGGATCAGGTCATTGACTATATTAAAAATCTGAATTTTTCTTATGAAGATGTTGATTATTTAAGAGGGCTCGGATTGTTCAGTGAGGATTTTCTTCATTATCTGAGCGGATTTCATTTTAGCGGAGACATTTATGCGATCCCTGAGGGAAGCGTCATCTTCCCAAGAGAACCGCTTCTGAAAGTCGTAGCTCCGATTATGGAGGCTCAGCTTGTTGAGACAGCAATTCTTACAATTCTGAATCATCAGTGTCTGATCGCTACGAAAGCTTCCCGTGTTGTTTATGCGGCACAAGGAGACGGTATCATGGAGTTCGGACTTCGACGCGCCCAGGGACCGGATGCGGGACTGTACGGAGCAAGAGCTGCTGTGATCGGTGGATGCGTCGGAACTTCCAATGTACTCGCCGGCGAAATGTTTGATGTACCGGTTATGGGAACGCATGCACACAGTTGGATCATGACTTTCAAAGATGAATATACTGCATTTAAAGAATATGCAAGATTGTATCCTGATGCATGTACACTGCTTGTCGATACTTATGACACATTGAAATCCGGTGTTCCGAATGCGATCCGTGTTTTTACCGAGATGCGCGAAGCAGGCATCAAACCGAAGAGCTACGGTATCCGCCTTGACTCCGGTGATCTCGCTTATCTTTCTAAAAAGGCGCGTAAGATGCTGGATGACGCCGGATTCCAGGATGCTGTCATTGCCGCTTCCAACGACCTGGATGAATTTCTGATCCACGATCTCAAGATGCAGGGCGCTGCAATTTCTTCCTGGGGCGTCGGAACAAACCTTATTACATCAAAAGACTGCCCGTCCTTTGGCGGTGTTTATAAACTGGCCGCTATTCAAAACGCAGATGGAGAATTCCAGCCGAAGATCAAGATTTCTGAGAATATTGAGAAGATCACTAATCCGGGAAATAAAACCATTTATCGTATTTACGATAAAGAAACCGGTATGCTGCGCGCTGATCTGATCTGCTTCGCTGATGAAACATTTAACACAGAGGAAGAAGATCTGCTTCTCTTTGACCCGAATGCAACATGGAAGAAAACACTTCTTCCGGGTGGAACCTACACAATGCGTGAACTGCTTGTCCCAATCTTCCAGCATGGAGAATGTAAGTATGAGTCCCCATCTGTAAAGGAGATTGCAGAATTCTGTCGTCAGGAAAAAAAGACGCTTTGGGATGAGACAAAACGTCTCTTCAATCCACATAAGGTATATGTGGATCTTTCCCAAAAACTGTACGATACAAAAACCAAGCTGCTGAATGAAGCACATCATTAATTACTGTCACTATATAACGAAATGGAGTTTTAATTATTATGAAATACCAAGTGATTGTACTTGATCTAGACGGTACACTGACCAATTCAAAAAAAGAAATAACGCCCCCTACAAGGGACGCTCTGATTGAAATTCAACAGAATGGAAAAAAAGTAGTCCTCGCCAGCGGTCGCCCGATCAACGGTGTCGCACCTCTGGCAGAGGAATTATATCTAAAAGAATACGGTGGATTCATGCTCTCCTTTAACGGTGCGAGAATCACCCGCTGTTCTGACAATGCAATTATTTATAATAAGGTTATCCCACAGGAAGTCATCCGTCCGATTTACGAGACGGTAAAAGAATATCCTGGATTGGACCTTATCTCTTATACGGATAAAGTAATCCTCTCCGGTATTAAAAGTAATGAATACACTGAGAAAGAAGCCGCCATCAACAGCATGGAGATCTGTCCGGTTGAGGACTTCCCTGCCGCACTTGATTTCCCGGTCAATAAAATACTTATCCCAGGTGAACCTTCCATCCTGGAAGACCTGATGCCGAAGCTGCAGAAACAATACCACGGACTGCTCAACATCTACCGTTCTGAGCCATTCTTCTTAGAGATCATGCCTCAGAATATCGATAAAGCACACTCTCTGCAGAAGCTTCTGAACAGTATCGGTCTCACTGCCGATTCCATGATCTGCTGCGGCGACGGCTTCAATGATCTGTCCATGATCGAATATGCCGGTCTTGGTGTAGCAATGGGGAATGCCCAGCCGGTCGTCAAAGAATCTGCTGACTTTATCACAAAGTCGAATGATGAGGACGGGATTCTTCACGTTGTAAATCTTTACATGAGAGATTAGGCCTTCTCTCCGGAAGCTGCGCAAGAATCACAGCCGCAAATACAAGGGCACATCCAAAAAGTTCCCTTGGAGACAAGGTTTCTCCAAGAATCACCCAGCCTGCAAGTACTGAAAATACAGACTCAAGACTTAACAGCAGAGATGCAACTGTCGGGTCTGTATTTTTTTGTGCAACAATCTGCAAAGTATATCCTACCCCACAAGACATGATTCCTGCATAAGCAATTGGCTTCCATGCCTGCAATATAGAATAAATTTCCGGGTGCTCAAATAAAATTGTCGGTATCATACATAAGATTCCACAAACAAAAAACTGAATACAGGACATCTTCACTCCGTCTGCCTTTGGTGAAAAATGATCGATCACAAGAATATGGAATGAAAAAGCAACAGAACCCAGTAAAATATAAAAATCTCCTTTTGCAATGGATAATCCTGATGTCATACACAGAAAATACATTCCGATCACTGCAAGTACCACACCAATCCATACTTTAATTCCGGCCTTTTTGCCAACGGCCAGCCCCAGGATTGGAACAATCAGAATATATAATGCCGTGATAAATCCTGCTTTTCCCGCCGTTGTATATTGTATCCCGATCTGTTGCAAGGAACTTCCCAACATAAGGAAAAATCCACAACAAATACCACCGATGATAAGTGTTTTCTTATTTTGTATAACTTCTTTTCCTTGTGATATCTCCTCCTTTCTCTTCTTATCCAATACATAAATCACCGGAATCAATACGATTCCACCAAGTATACTTCTGGCACTGTTAAATGTGAATGGACCGATGTAGTCCATCCCAGCACTTTGTGCAACAAATGCTGCGCCCCAAATAAGCGCGATTATCAGAAGTATTAAATTGTTTACATACCTCTTTTTCAATTTTTTTACCTCTTTTTCAATTTTTAGCCACTCTTTAGTATACAAAAAAATCTGCCGATTGGCAGATTTTTTTGATTTTTTCTTATTATTTTTCTTAATAGTGCATAATTACCGGATCTCCAACCTGGATTAACTCATACAATTTCCCGGCATCCGAATAGCTCATATTGATACATCCATGAGAACCTCTGTAGGTATATACATTTCCTCCAAAACTGCTCTGCCATGTTGCATCATGAAAACCAACACCGGAATACGTTACACGCATCCAATATTTTACAAGAGTTTCATACTCTCTTGTTCCATCCGGTCTTAAATTACCGCGCAGTACTTTATTCTGCATTCGTTCCAAAATCGTATAAACTCCTGCCGGAGTACTTCTTCCGCCTTTCGGAAGTCCGGTCACTACATCTGCTGACATTAAAACTTCTCCGTCTTTGACATACCACATTTTCTGATTCGTCAGATCGACTTCTGCATAAGTGGAGCCCCAATCCTGCGCACCATGCGATGCCGCAGTCTTTCCTTCCACATAAACCGGCTCTCGACTTATTGTTTCTCCGCTTTCAACATTCGCGAGAAGTGTCTCATACTCTGCCTTTTCATTAATCTCCCAACCGTAAGTTCCACCGGAAACTTCGGTTGCTCTTCCATCCGGTGTAGTGAATTGTCTGGTCTTTCCTGCAGTATCATACTGCTGTGCAAACTGCGTCACCCATTCCTGTATAAGTTCCGGGTGAAATGTCACCACATAATTCTCATCTGCTGTCACCCACTGTGAAATAATTGTTTTATCAACCACAACCGGTGTATCAAGTCCCATCTCATAAGTTACACTCGCATTCAGGTATGCATTCATCGCATCGCACGCCTGCTGAACTTCCAATGACTCCTTTGTATATGGCGGCTGTACATAACATCCTGCTTCATCAAGATTTAACTGCTCTTGCAGTCCCTCTATCGCTTGGACTACCGCTTTCTTCAATGCATCTGCATCGATTGCCGTCCCTTCCGTAATGTCTCCCGGAACAAACTTTTCTCCGTTAAACACCGGCATAGAAGATATCGGCTGTACCTGTTCTGTTGTCATAGCTGTCAGACTTGCAATCTTCGCATCTAATGCTTTCTCATCATAATCTGCACTTGCCGTGATGGACAATCCTTTTCCCTCTCCCGACCATGCTGCCGGCCACAGAAAAACGGACTGCTCCTTTAATAGTTTATCTATCACTCCATTCTCTTTATATTCAACAGAGATCTCTTTTCCTGTAATCATATCAGAAAGTCCCGCATGTTCTGTAATCTTCAATTCATACTTCTTAACTTCTGATTTCAGATAATCTGCCACATCTTCTCCCTTAGCATATGAAAAATCTTTCCCGTTAACCTTTGTATTCGGAAGAAAATGACTCATAAAATACAAAGCGGTTCCTATGTACCCTAAAACCAAGATTCCTGCAACTATTCCGAGGCTGATCCATAGCCATTTTTTCTTGTTGTCCCCCATCAAACACTTTCTCCTTTGTAATTCCTTCTTTCTAATCAATCAGATCATTCTGAAATCTCGACAAATGCTCATACGGCAAGATCAGTCTTCCTCGAAACAATCCACACCCGTCATTGATCAAACTGTTATTCATCGCTGCAAACATATTTACATCCAGCTTCGCCAGATCCAGTCCCAACAGCTTCATTCCGCGCTCATACGCCTCATCAAAATAAATGCACTTACCTCTTGGAATCGCATTTCTTCTGGCGCGCTCTTTCTCTTGTTTTTTCTCATATCCCAGATGGTTTGCCGGCCCAATCTCTGCAATATCATCCATTTGCTTTGTACGGATCTGAACCTCAATATAACTTCTTGAACAGTTATCATAGAATGTAATGTGCAGTGACTGGTATTCATCCGGCCGGCTGTCTGAAATATAGTCTCTGTAATATGGTCTGACATTGTCATCCATGAGTGGAGAATGACTTTCCATCACACCATTTGCCGGCTCCGCTGTAAACCCTCTTTCCTCAAGAAAACCCGGTAGTACATTTGCTATTTCATACAAACACTCCAGCTCTGCAATCTGACGCTCTTCTTCATTTTCATAATGACATTTTGGCATAGAAATCACAATTCGATATGCGATCAGATCACGAAAGCAGCTAAGACTGCGCTTTAACTCTGCCGTTGTCGGATACTTTCCATATTCTTCGTAATAATCTGAAATATACTTGACAATATAACCATTAAATTTCTCTTCCGCACGGATCAACGACTTGATTCTTCCCTTTACTGTAAATGCAAGATATGGATATTCTTTTGTCATATATTTATAGAATTCCCGAACCTGCTGTGACTGGGTCGTAAGGAATTCATTATGTTCCAAAAGTTCTCTGATCTGAATCAGGAAATTACAATGTATCAGATCAATTTCATTTTTTGTCTTTCGTGCATCTTCCCTTAGATCTGTAATGTAATTCTGCAGCACCCTAAAAATGGTATCGCCCGAATACAGATAATCATTTAAAGTTATCATAACGTACCCTCCACGAAAATGTATCTCTGTGTTTTTCATTGCATATTTCTTATCAGCACGCCAAACATGATGGCCTTATTTCATCTATTATAACAATCCGATGCGACAATCGCCAGTCATGGAGCTACAAATGATACTTTTCTTGATTTTTTTAGAGAAATTATATAAATTTTCTCTAAAAACCTTGAAATTTTTATAAACAATCCTATAATATAAGTGGGTTGAAAAACGCTAACATTTATGTTTTCTGGAGGTGTTTGTATGATTAGTTTTATTATTTGTTTAGCGTTACTTATTGGCGGATATTTTGTTTATGGAAAGGTAGTTGAGAACACATTCGCACCTGACGACAGAGAAACTCCTGCTGTCAGAATCAATGACGGAGTAGATTATGTCGTTATGCCGCAATGGAAGTTATTCCTTGTGCAACTACTTAACATTGCCGGTCTTGGACCTATTTTTGGTGCCATGCAGGGTGCTTTATGGGGACCGGTCGTATTCCTCTGGATTACATTCGGTACAATTTTTGCCGGAGGTGTGCATGATTATTTCTCCGGTATGCTTTCTGAACGAAATGATGGAGCATCGATTTCTGAGGTATGTGGAATCTATCTTGGAAATGTTATGAAAAATGTTATACGTGTATTCAGTGTGGTACTTCTTGTCATGGTTGGTACTGTATTTGCAGTAGGTCCTGCCGGCTTGATCGTCACTTTGCTTGGAAACAAAGGTATCACCGGACTTCTTGCAAATCCTGAATTCTGGCTTTGGATTATTTTGTTATATTATTTTATCGCGACCTTTATTTCTATTGATAAGATTATCGGACGCATCTACCCGCTTTTTGGTATCTGTCTGATCATCATGGCTCTTGGTGTTATCATCGGTATCTTCACAAATCCGAATTATACAATTCCGGAAATCTGGAGCCACTTTACAAATATGCATCCTGACGGAAAACCAATCTGGAGCTTCATGTTTATCACTGTAGCATGTGGAGCTATTTCTGGTTTCCATTCTACACAGTCCCCTCTGATGGCTCGTTGTATGAAATCTGAGAAACAGGGACATTTCGTATTCTACGGCGCAATGGTAGCAGAAGGTGTGATTGCACTGATCTGGGCAGCCGCAGGATGTGCACTTTACAAAGTAACAGGTGGTCTCAACACAGGTTTAAGCGAAGTTCTTGCTAATGGTCAGTCAGCCGCTATTTATGATGTGTGTATTAAGACAATGGGAAGCATCGGTGTAGCATTAGCAATGATCGGTGTTATCGTATGCCCGATCACTTCCGGAGACACTGCATTCAGAAGTGCCCGTCTTGTACTTGCAGACTGGTTCAAGATCGATCAGAATAAATTGCAGAAACGATTGATTCTCTGTGTACCGCTTCTGGCAGTCGGTGCTTTTGTAGGACATCTTGATTATGCCATTGTATGGAGATATTTCAGTTGGACAAACCAGACTTTAGCAATGATCGTTTTGTGGACAGCAAGTATGTATCTGTTCCGCGAGAAGAAGAATTACTGGATCACAGCAGTTCCTGCAACATTTATGAGTGCCGTTTCCATGACCTATTTCTTCTGTGCAGATGAATGTCTGGGATTCTCTACAGCAGTTGCTTATCCTGTAGGAATTATCCTGGCAGCATTGTTCCTTGGAATCTTTATCTGGGCAACAAGAAAACCTGCGAAAAAACAGGCTTAAGACTATAGGACTGTGAAAAACAGACATCATGTTTTTCACAGTTCTTTTAAAATATGCAAATGAAATGAGATGATATTATGTTTAAACCACAACGACTTGGAACTGTAACAATCCCGGATGCTGAATTAACCACTGACAAAAAAAACTGCAAAAAAATAGGCCCTTGCGGTGTTGGGGAAAAAGCAATTTATTTAAACAGTTTTTATTTTGACAGACGTTATTACATACCAATTTCTTCCATAGAAAGAATATTTAAAAGAATTGCCATGAGCAAAGGTGGTTTTACAGGAAAAGGAGCATTTGGAACGTTATCCTATCTCGTAGTTGTATATGAAAATGGAAAAGAAAAACAATGTAACTTCAAACATGAAGAAGATGTGGATCGTCTTTTGGCTTATATTGAAGAAAGATTTCCTCAGATTCCGCTGCACAGCATAGAAGCCGAGCGAAAACTGGAAGAAAAAAGAAAATGGCTGGAAGAAAAGCAGCGCGAACGCATTCTTCCGGAAGAAATCAAAAAGCGGCTTACCAAGCTTGAACGCGCAGAAAATTATCTTAAAAAGCAATCCGATTACTACATGGATCTGAGCCTGTCGGCGAAGAAAAAGAGAACCTATGACAGAAGCAATCCCGCTTATAAATGGGTCGCTCTTGCTGTTGTAATATTGGGCATCGGAGCATTCCTTTATGGAATCTACTCCCTTCTGACTCATGCCGGATTCGGTATGTATTTCCTGTTATTTGGATTGGCAGCAATTTTTCTGTTCGCAGGAGCGAATGTATTGCCAACCTCCAAAAACAATAAAAAATATATCGAAAATCAGCTGGAACGATCCATCCAGCAAATGGAAGCCTATATCCAGAAATATCCTGACTTTCCGGTTCCAGCACATTACGCACATCCGGTCGTATTAAAGAGAATGCAGGATATCATGAAGGATGGCCGTGCACAAACGATTCCTGAAGCACTCACGGTTTTAAAAGATGATTTGAAAGCTCTGAATTCTAATGTAACAGTTGAAAAAGAAGAGTATGATGAAATCGTTGCAATCAAGCCAATGTTTCTGGTAATGGATTATAAATAGTTTTTCACCTGATTTTTGCCCTCTCAAAAAGAATAGCAGCTGTTCTTACAACACACTTGTTAGACAGCTGCTATTCTTTTCCACATTCCTCTCATTTTATAAGAAAGTTATTCACATTTTACTCTTTAATTGTTCCCTTTTTTACATTTTCCTGGATAATCTGATCTACAACTTCAAATATTTTTTCCGATCCAAGTCTCGTCTTTCTCTGACGGCCATAAACCTGCTCAGCATACACTCCATGCTCTTTCCAATCATTTCCACCATTGCTGTTATTCAGCATCAGCGGCTGTAGATTATCCATTGCATGTGCGAACTTAGATTCCGCTGTTTCAAATGCCTCGAACTCATCAAAAAGAGAAATCAGCTCTTGTTTCTGATCTTCCGGAAGGATTGAAAAAATTCTTTCCTTCGCCGCATCTTCTCTTGCTTTCTGAGTTTTCAAACCTTCTGTATCATATGCATACGTATCACCCGCATCGATCTCCACAATATCATGGATCAGACACATCAGCATTACCTTTGCAATATCCACCGATTCGTTTGAATGCTCTCTGAAAAGATATGCCATGATCGCCATATGCCATGCATGTTCTGCATCGTTTTCCCGTCTGCCATGCTCTGAGAGATGTGTCTGTCTCAGAATATTTTTTTCCTTATCTATTTCCAATGCAAAATCAAGCTGTCGTTTCAATCTTTCATCCATTTTTCTCTGTCTCCTTGTTCTAAACTTCATTACCTTAAGGTGGAAATTATCAACCTCCGCATTTTGCCGTACCGCTCAATTCAAATTTACTATACTACATTTTTTCACTTCCGTAAAATGCAAAAAGCAAACTCCGAAGAATTTGCTTTTTGTATTATTTCGTTCTCAGCTATTCTATTTCAGTTCATCTAAGATAGATGCTCCGATCGTTCCCTCCGGCATCTTTACGTCGAAATTATCTGCAATCGTTGCACCGATCACTGCAAATGTATCTGAATCCGGCAGTTTTCCGTATCCTTCCATAGATGGAGAATATGCAAAAAACGGAACCATTTCTCTTGTATGGTCTGTTCCTGTGTGCGTCGGGTCATTTCCGTGATCTGCAGTAATGATCAGAAGATCATCCTCTCTCAATCCACCAAGAAATTCTCCTAATTTCACATCAAATCGTTCAAGTTCCTCTGCGTATCCTTTCACATTTCTGCGGTGTCCCCACAATGCATCAAAATCCACAAGATTTACAAAGCACAAGCCTTTGAAATCTCTTTTTGAAATTTCGATTGTCTGCTCCATTCCGTGAACAGAACTTTTGGACTTATTTGATTCTGTCAGACCTTCTCCATCGAAAATATCAAAAATCTTACCGACTGAGATCACATCATATCCTGCATCTTTGAGTGCATTAAGTGCTGTTCTTCCGTATGGTTTCAGCGCATAATCATGTCTGTTACTTGTACGCTTGAACTCACCTTTTTTCTTTCCAACATAAGGTCTTGCAATAACACGTCCGACTTTCCACTCATCTTTCATCGTAATATCACGTGCAATCTCACAGCAGCGGTAAAGCTCATCCAGTCCGAATGTCTCCTCATTTCCACAGATCTGCAATACAGAATCTGCAGATGTATAGACGATCATATGACCTGTTGCAATCTCTTCTTCTGCAAGTTCATCAAGAATCTCCGTGCCACTGGCACTCTTGTTTCCGATTACCTTATGTCCTGTTCTCTTTTCCAGTTCGTCAATCAATTCCTTCGGAAATCCCGTCTCTGTAAATGTCTTAAATGGCTTCGTGATATGAAGTCCCATCATCTCCCAATGTCCGGTCATCGTATCCTTTCCGGTACTTGCTTCTTTCAGGAAAGAATAGTATCCCATCGGTCTTTCTATCGGTGCCACCTGTTTCAGTGGATGCAAATTGGCGATTCCAAGTTTCTGAAGATTCGGAATATGAAATTCATCCACAGACTCAGAAATATGTCCCATTGTATCTGTTCCTGCATCCCCATACTCTGCAGCATCCGGCATTGCTCCTGCTCCGAATGAATCGATCACAATTGTAAAAATTCGATTATATTTTTTCATAAAAATCACACCCCATTACATGTTTACAACGACCTTTGTAACAAGTTCCTTAAATGATTTTGCTACACGGTCTGCTGTCTCCTGTACTTCCTTATGGTTCAATTCAACTTTTGAAATTCCTGCTGCCATATTTGTGATACAGGAAATTCCGCAGATTTCCATACCCATATGACGTGCTGCCATAGCTTCACATGCGGTACTCATTCCGACTGCATCTCCGCCCCAGCTCTGTGCAAGTCTTATTTCTGCCGGTGTCTCATAGTTCGGTCCTGTAAACTGAACGTAAACGCCTTCCTGAATCTCAATGCCACACTCCGCTGCACATTTACGAATCACATCCTGAAGACGCTTGCTGTACACTTCACTCATATCCGGGAATCTTGTTCCAAGTTCATCAATATTCGGTCCGATCAGTGGACTTGGAACTCCTGTTGTAATATGATCTGTGATCATCATGAAATCTCCGGCTTTATAAGATGGATTGCATCCACCTGCCGCATTTGTAAGAAGAATCTTCTTCGCCCCAAGCATTCCCATCAAACGTGTCGGAAGAACAACATCAGACATCTTATATCCCTCATAATAATGAACACGTCCCTGCATGATCACAACCGGTGTATCCTCTACATAACCAAATACAAAGCGTCCTTTATGTCCCTTTACTGTAGAAACCGGAAATCCTTCAATCTCTGTATAATCGATGGTCTGCTCAATCTTGATCCCATCTGCGAAGTCTCCAAGTCCGGATCCGAGAATCAGTGCCACTTCTGGTTTAAAATCGATCTTCTTTCTTACACTTTCAAGACATGTAACTAATTTCTTATACATAATTTCCACACTCCTTTTCTTTGTTTTCTGAACTTGAAAACCGGTAACATTTCGTGTAAATACTTATGCGCCATAAACTTCCCTCATTATCCGATACAATTTATCTTTTACATAATCTTCCGCAAAAGCCACATCTGCTGCATTCTTCATTAAAAGATAGATTTCATCATCTTGAATTCCGTATGTGTTTTGAATAAATTCCAGTTCCTTTGTCATTGTTGTATCACTGACCGTACGATTGTCCGTATTGACCGTTACTTTTAAACCGCCATTCAAGAACTCTCTGATCGGGTATTCCTCCGGTCCTGCTACTGCTTTTGTCTGCAGATTACTGATTGGGCACATCTCGATCCCGATTCCTTTTTCGGCAAGTTCTTTGATCAGATCACTATGTCCTCTCATTGCAATTCCATGACCGATTCTTCTTGCCCCAGCTTCCACGGAATCTATGATGTTCTGAGCACTTCCACACTCCCCTGCATGGATTGTGAACGGCATCCCAATCTTTTGGGTGTTCTGGAACAGATTTTTAAACTCTGACATAGGGTAGATGGCTTCTGCTCCTGCAAGATCTGCTGCACACAATCCTGAGCCAAGATATTCTCTCGCTGTACGTATCATGCGCCAGTTCATTTCTTCGCTGTGATGCCGCATCGCACATACAATCAGGCCGAAGTCAATTCCGAACTCTTTCTTGCCTCTTTCAAGACCTCTTAGGACTGCTTCTATCACTTTGTTACAATTCATATCATCTGTCTCTGAAAGAAGGGGGGCGAAACGGATCTCAGAATAAATCACATTCTCCTGTTTCATACTTCTAAGCACATCATAACCGGCTTCTTCAAGACCTTCTTCATCTTGTAAGCATTGCCCCGGCAGATCAAACTTTTCCAGGTATTCTGCAAGACTGGTACAGTCATTTGACACACTCAGTTCTTCTCTTCCTACCGGTCTTCCCAGTCTCTTTCCAACAAATTCCCGACTCAGTGATCCGTCCAGATGACAGTGCAATTCCACCTTTGGCAATTTTATAATCTCTTCCCTTGTCATTGTTAAATCCCCCTTCCTTTGTCAGCTTTTAATTCGTATATATTATACCAAATTTAATGGTCCAAACCCAAGAGGCATCAGCTCTTCTAAAGTATAAATTTCATATCGTTCTTTATCCACTGCAAGAATGATCTGGAATGTCTTCGGATTACAGAATTCCATCATGACCTGACGGCATACACCACATGGCGCAGTGTATTCCGTCAATTTTCCATCTTTGCCACCGACAATGCAGATTGCCTGAAAATCACGAACACCTTCGCTTACCGCCTTAAAAAATGCAGTTCTCTCCGCACAGTTTGTTGGTGTATAAGATGCATTTTCTATATTACATCCTGTATAGATCTTTCCGCTCTTTGTTAAAAGCGCTGCCCCAACTTTAAAATTCGAATAAGGTGTATAGGAAAACTTAAGTTGCTCAATCGCTGTATCGATCAATTTCTCAACCATAACCTGTTCCATCACAGCCTCCTCTTTTCTTTCATATGCTACTACCTGTTTTCTTATTTGTTTTCCTGGTCTGCTTTGATCAATTTGCGAATTGCTTCAACGGCTACCTGGATTGCCATATCTGTATCATGAGCAACTGGATTCTCAAGACCAAGTTTCTCTCTTTCCTGATTTGCAACAACAAGAAAACAAGAACCTGCTCTTGCTCTTAATTTAGATGCACAGATAAACATTGCTGCTGATTCCATCTCAGATGCAAGGCATCCCATCATCTTCCATGCTTCCCATTTATTGATAAGTTCATATCCTACCGGCATTTTTTCTGGCTCATGCTGTCCGTAAAATGCGTCTTTGGACTGAACAACACCTGTATAATGTGTGAAGTTTTTCTCTTTTGCTGCTGCAACCAGTGCATTTGTGACATCAAGATCTGCTACTGCCGGATACTCGATCGGTGCATATTCTTTGGATGTTCCTTCCATACGGATCGCACCAGTTGCGATTACAACATCACCACTCTTAATCTCCGTCTGCATTCCTCCGCATGTTCCAATTCTTACGAAAGTATCTGCTCCACATTTGTACAGCTCTTCCATAGCGATTGATGCAGACGGGCCACCGATACCTGTAGATGTAACGCTTACCTTTACTCCGTCCAGTGTTCCTGTATAAGTAATATACTCTCTGTTATCTGCTACCAAAACCGGATCATCAAAATACTGTGCGATCTTAACGCAACGTTTTGGATCTCCCGGCATGATCACATAACGTCCAACTTCTCCTTTTGCTACCTGAATATGGTATTGTCTGCTCGGATCTTCTGAATAATTTTTCATAATTTTTTCACCTCTCTACCACTTCATATCTTATGCCATTGAGGGCACAACTACCTTGAACAGTACCTGTAGAAATTCTTGACTTCTTTTAATATTACTTTACTCTAATATCTTGTAAAACTCAAGCTACCTATTCATTGCATGAAATAAAACTCGACAAACTTTCAATAATCTTGTTCGAAAGTCCCTTTTATTAAAAAAAGGGGTAGTCTCAAAACAAGAAACTCGTTATAATAGGGGGCAGAAAATGAATGGAGGAATTCAAAATGAATAATGTAATTGAGATGAAGCACCCACTGATTCAGCATAAGATTTCCCGATTAAGAGACAAAAATACAGGAACTGCTGAATTCCGTGCGCTGGTAGAAGAAATTGCTATGTTAATGGGATATGAGGCTTTAAAAGACCTTCCATTAGAAGATGTGGAAGTCGAAACACCGATTGAAAAATGTATGACCCCACAGATTGCAGGCAAGAACTTTGCTATTGTACCAATCTTACGTGCCGGTCTTGGAATGGTAAGCGGTCTTCAGGCTTTAGTCCCGACTGCAAAGATTGGTCATATTGGTCTGTATCGTGATGAGGAGACACATGAGCCACACGAATACTACTGCAAACTGCCAAGCCCAATCTCTGAACGTCTGATCGTTGTTACAGATCCTATGCTTGCTACAGGTGGTTCTGCTGTTGCTGCTGTTGATTTTATCAAACAACATGGCGGAAAGAAGATCAAATTCATGGCTATCATTGCTGCTCCGGAGGGCGTAGAACGTCTGATGGAAGCACATCCGGATATTCAGCTGTACGTAGGACATATTGACAGAGAACTGAACAAAGATGCTTACATCTGTCCGGGACTTGGGGATGCCGGGGATCGCATTTTCGGAACAAAATAAATAGATTTTGCAAAACAAAAAAGATATCGAAGCACACTTACATTTTTCGTGTGCTCCGATATCTTTTTCATCTGTCCCTGGCCGAACAGATCATTTGGCTTATATTTTATGGTATATTTTTACATGGCAGTAAAATTGGTTTAATTTCTGATTTCATAAATCTGAGTCGCTTTTCAGGCATGAGCGGCTCAGATTTTTCGAGTAAACTTTAATGTCCTGACACAACTTATTTAATAAAACTTACATGTTTGCAGATCTCTTCGATCGCTTTTTCTTTTCTCTCATTAAAGACTACTTTGTTCTCTTCAAACAGGTTGCGTCCCTCTGTGTCAATAGATACGATCAGTGGTCCGAACTCTTTTACGCGGCAGTGCCACAGTGTCTCAGGCATTCCGAGGTCTCTCCACTGAGCATCAACGATTTCCTCAACTTCTGTTGCTGCAACAACAGCATTTCCTGCTGGGAATACGCAGTGGATTGCTCCGAATTCTTTACATGCACGCTCTGTGTTTTCTTTCATTCCACCTTTTCCGATGATCACACGAACTCCGGACTCTTTTACAAATTCATACTCAAATTTTTCCATACGCATACTTGTTGTCGGTCCTACAGAAACCATTTCAAATTTGTCATTCTCAAGTGGTCTGATGATCGGGCCTGCGTGGAAGATTGCTGCATCTTTTACATCAACCGGAAGCTCACGTCCTTCTTCAACGAGTCTTCTGTGTGCAACGTCACGACAAGTTGTCATACTTCCGTTCAGATAAATGATGTCTCCTGCATGAATATCTTTGAGATCCTCAGCTGAGACTGGTGTTGTTAAAATCTTTTTTCCATCTTTTATTTCCAGCATTATAATGTCACCCCCGAATGTGTTGTGATTGTGTAGTTAAGGTCCTTATCAAAAACAATGTGTCCACGTCTGTGTGACCAGCATCCAACATTAACAGCAACTCCGATGGTGGATGGATGTCTTGCTGTATTCTCAATATGAACTCCCATAACAGAATACTTTCCGCCCATTCCCTGAGGTCCAAGTCCAATTGCGTTAATTCCATCCTCAAGCAGTTTCTCCATAGACGCTGCACGTTCATTTTCATTGTGGCTTCCAAGCGGTCTCATAAGAGCTTTCTTGGAAAGTAATGCTGCTGTCTCAACAGATGTAGCAACACCGACTCCGACAAGCAGCGGAGGACATGCATTCAGTCCGTAAGATGTCATAACATCAAGGACAAATTTTGTAACTCCTTCGTATCCTTCGCCTGGCATAAGAACCATAGCTTTTCCTGGCAGTGTACATCCGCCACCTGCCATGTATGTATAGATTTCGCACTGATCACTGTCCGGTACGATATCCCAGAATACTGTCGGTGTTCCTTTTCCTACATTCTTTCCTGTGTTGTACTCATCAAATGTCTCAACACTATTATGACGAAGCGGAGCTTCAAATGTCGCTTTCACAACTGCTTCTTTTAAAAGTCCTTCCAGTTCTCCAATAAGCGGGAAGTTTGTTCCACATTTTACCCAGAACTGTAATACTCCTGTGTCCTGACAGCTTGGTCTGTTCAGCTCTTTTGCAAGAACCTGGTTCTTCTGCATTGTCTGATAAATAACCTTTGAAAGCGGGCTGTCTTCTTTTTCTGCAAGCTCGTCAATCTTTGCTTTGATGTCATCCGGCAGTACTTTACCAATATAGGAAACAAAGTTCGCCATATAAGTAGTAAGCTGCTCTACCTGTGCTTTTTTATCCATTTTTAGGTCTCCTTTCATTACTGCTGCAATTTCCAGTAACTTTGATGATTAGGTTAGTTCATTGTTTTATAGTTTCTTTTATATCTCACTCCAACAACATGTCTTCTTACGGGAAGAATGGAAATGCGATTGGAAGGATAATCATACTTACAACTGTTGCAATGATGATCAATGGGAATCCTGCTTTTACATAGTCCATAAACTTATATCCACCGGCTCCGACTACCATTGTGTTCGCAGGCATTCCGATTGGTGTTGCATATGCGCAGGAACCACCGATTACACATGCCATCAGTACCGCTCTTGGATCCGCTCCCATCCCCTGTGCAATTGAGAGACAGATTGGAACCATCAGTGCTGTTGTTGCTGTATTTGACATGAAGTTTGTCATGATACAACACAGCAGGAATACAACAAGTGTCAGGATATATGGAGATGGGTTCGCACCCAACGCTCCGATTACTTTATTAGCGATCACTTCTCCGGCTCCTGTCTCCTGAAGAGCAGATGCGAGGGAAAGTGTACCACCGAACAGGAAGATTGTCTTAAGATCGATTGACTTAAGCGCATCCTTCTCTGAGATAACTCCTGTGAGGATCAGAAGCAGTGCTCCGATTCCACCGGAAATACAAAGCTTGATACCGATTTTATCTTCGAAAATCATTGCCAGCAATGTAAATACCAGGATAATCAGTGATAACCACTGTTTCCATTTCGGCACATTATCGAAATTCTTTGTTGTATCAAAAGCTCCGTCATCCTTCACATCATGACTTGGAAGCAGTTTGTAACCAATTGTTGCGTAGAAAATAATTCCTACGATCAGAATCGGCATACCGACAACTGCATACTCAAAAAATCCAAATTTTAGTCCGATTTCACTGAGTGCACTCTGTGCGATCAGGTTTCCCGGTGCACCGATCAGGGAAAGATTTCCTCCCATTGCTGCTGCAAATACTAGCGGCATCAGAAGTCTGGATCTTTTGTATCCTGATTTTGCTGCAATTCCGATAACTACCGGAATCAGGACTGCTGCAGTTCCTGTGTTTGACAGGATTCCGCTCATCAATCCTACGATCACCATAATCGCAATGATCAGCATTCTTTCTGTCTTGGCGAACTTCGTAACAATTCCTCCGATTTTATTCGCCATTCCTGTTTCAAATAACGCACCTCCTACGATAAACATTGCTACAAAAAGGATTACGTTACTGTCAATGAACCCTGCAAAGGCTGTTTTCACGTCTAAAACCCCAGTCACTACAAGACCGATACAGACAATCATTGATGTTACTCCAAGCGGTATCTTTTCTAATACAAACATGATTACCGCAAACAGGAGAAACAGAAGAGTTATTGTTGATGGACTCATATGTTTTCCTCCATTCCTTTGTTTCTGTTTTTCTTTTACTTCTTAACTTTTTCAAATCTTTTTCAGCTATTATTTTTAGCTTCGCTTTAAGTAATTTCCGGCCGTTTCGATTACCTCTCTGCTATGGTTGTATTATAGAAAATACAATCGAAAATGTACATTCTGAAAAAAATATGGTACTATAAGAAAAAACTATGGAAACCTTTATCACACAACGTTTTAAATATGGTCTTTGAGAATTGTTCTCATTCTCCTTTGAATGGAAAAATACTTTACAATAGTGATTCTTTACAGATAAGAAATGGAGATTTTTACAAATGAAACTGACACAACTCGAATATTTCTGTGTTGCTGCAAGATACCACAATATCACACGCGCATCCAAAGAGCTTTTTGTTACCCAGCCTTCGGTATCTAACGCGATCAAAGCTTTGGAAGAAGAATTCGGCGTGAATCTTTTCTATAGAAACAATAATAAACTGACTCTGACACCGGAAGGTGAAAAGTTCTATCAAAATGCCGAAGAACTTTTGGCTCATGCGGATGCTGTCAGATCTGAACTGCACGAACTCCGTAAGCAGATTACACCTGTCCGCATCGGAATCCCGCCAATGCTTGGAACCATTTACCTGCCGGATATGTATCTTTCTTTGAAGGAAAAATTCCCTGACGTAGATTTCCGCCTATATGAATATGGATCGATCAAAGCCTGTGAACTTGTTCTAGAGGAGAAGCTTGATCTTGCGATCGTCAATGCAGAACAGTCTGCGATTAATAAATGCAACCTTCATATTATTGATAATGAAGATCTGCTCTTCTGCGTATCAAAGGATCATCCACTTGCAGAACAATCCACGCTTCTTTTAAACATGCTGACTGATGAGCCATTGGTTCTGTTTAACACTGATTCTGTCCAGGTTATGACACTGACTCGTCAGTTCAAGGCCGCAGGAGTAAACCCACACATTGTTCTGAACACCAGCCAGATCACAACACTGATCAACATGGTAAAGGCAGATAAGATTGGCTGCTTTTTATATAAATCTATGGTGGATATGTACCCTGATCTTGTCGGGATACCTGCCTTTCCTGCAATTGAACAGCGCATTGGTGTTATCTGGAGAAAAGGAAAGTATCAGAACGCTGTGACCGAAAAAGTTATTAGATATTTGAAGAATTATTAATCGTTATGCCAATCAATTTATTTAACAACTCATTAATTTTTAAAGGCGGATACATTGTACTGTACCCGCCCCTTATAGATTTTAATTCTCTTTTTCTGCCATTTTCTTTAAGTTCTCCTTGCATTTCTCACTGAGAAACCGCATCCAGCGAATAATACCCGACTCATTTCTTATCTTCTATTCATATAAGAAATCGACGACAACGTCTGCAGGTGCGCCGGACAGATATCTCTGCATGCCAGTGATTTCGAACATTGCTTCGCAAAATGTTCTTCATACTGTTTCTCCAATGCCCGCTTTCGATTCAGACTGGAAGAATGCAGAAGATACGCATTATTTGCAAACTCTGCGCCATAGAAATCATCTTTTGCCCCAAGATAACTCGGACATACTTCCAGACAAAGTCCACATTTCAGACACTTTGCTGCCGAATACTGATGATCATGCTCTTTCGGATCTGGATGTTTCCGAATTCCAAGGTACATCAGTGCTTCCTTCTGGCGTTCCCATATCACAGATCTGTCAACAATCAGATCTTCCACAACCGGAAATTTTGTAAGTGGTTCCAGCCTTAAAATCTCTGTATCATCTGTATTAATGAACACTCCACATGCCAATGCCGGATGCCCGTTGATCACCATTGCACAACTTCCGCACATTTTCTGCATACAACCACATTCCCAACGGATTTTTCTACATTGTTTTCCTTTGATATCTTCCAGCTGGTCACGTTCATTTAACTTCTCGAGAATCGCGGCTACTGTAATTCTTCCCTCTCCTCTGAAATGAAAAACTTGCCAATACGGCGCTGATCTTCGGTCATCCTGTCTTTTGATTCTTACTTTCATCTCACAGCGCCTCCCTTTTCTCCTGACTCCTGTTCAAAATAAATCCTGATTTTTTCGTCTTTAAACTCTGCAACGGAACATTTCATGAATTCTGATTTTTCACCTGGAAAATCTTTTCGGAAATGAGCTCCTCTTGATTCACGTCTTTCCACAGCACTCATAAGTGTCGCTTTTCCAAGAACAGCCATCGGATATAATCTGTAATTTTCATAAACAGATACCATTGGATCAATCGGAAATGTCCTCAGCTCATTCAAGCTGGAATCCAATGCGTAAATACTATCCTGAAGAACTTCTCCATCACGGATCAAATCCATGCCATAACTCATGATCTTCATTAATTTACGCAGTGTTGCTGTCGCTGAATACTTGCCCCGATACTCTGACATCTGTTCCATACGATCAATTTTCTCCTGCTCATGCTCAATATAAGGAACAAACAATTCTTCGCACATCGGCTGACCCTGTCCCTCATGCACCGCATGCGCTGCTGTTCTTCCCGAATGAACTGCTGTCATCAATGAATTTCCACCAAGGCAATTTGCACCATGATATTTTGACGCAGCTTCTCCCACAGCATACAATCCTGCAATATTCGTCTGATGCATTCCGTCCACTTTAATACCACCCATAAAGAAATGGATTGCCGGCGTTACAGGGATCGATTCTTTTGCAGTCTCCAGATAAACCTGTCCGGGACACATTGCAATTTCTCTTGCGACAAGATCTCTTGACATCAGATTGCCTTCCGTACCATACTTTTCTTCCATAAAATAAACACTGTGACTTCTATTCTTATAATAAAGTCTCCAACCTTCACTTCTGACAGATTCCGGGATTATAACCCTCTTATTTCCTCGCTGAACCGTGGTCGGATAATACTGGATAAATTCGAGATTTCTCAGCTGCACTCCCTGTAAAAAAAGCTTTCCTGTCACATAACCATCATTTAATTCAGATCCAGTGGTTTTTCCATATAGCTTGTTCATTCCACCGGTAGCACAGATTACTGCATCCGCATAAACCGGAATCAACATTTTAGATTCTGGATTATAAAATAACGCTCCATAACACTTTTCATCCCGAATAAGAGCGGAATAAAAATACAATCCGATTTTCTTTTCTATTTTACCTTTAATCTCATACTCCAGGCATTTCTGTGTCATTGCCGTAACAATCTGTTTTCCAATGGAATTACCTGAATAAACAGTCCTTTTTCTACTCTGTCCTCCGGAAGCTTTCACTTTCCATGTATCATCTTCATTTCGATCAAAAAGAACTCCCATCTCATCCAGCCATTTCAGATGTTCCGGTGCTTTCTCACAGAGATTTCTCACATCCTCTTCTTTTTCAAGAAAACATCCACTCTCCAGCGTATCATTCGCATGCCACACTACAGAATCCTCCTCTGCGGTATCAACTACTGCATTGATTCCTTCTGCTGCCATAACTGACTGTGTACGTTCTGACTGAACCGGTGATACAAGAATTACCTCATCATCAAGTTCTGCTGCTTCTATTGCAGCAGACATCCCGGCAATTCCATTTCCTATAATCAATACCTTCATTTGTCATCTTCTCTTTCCTAAAAATCTCACCTATTCCTACAATCTTATCCGCGCAGCCACCGTAAGAACCATTAATAATCCACAGATGATCCATGTTACATAATCCACAAGCTTCTCCATCCTATCGTTCTTCAACAAACCAAGCGTCAGCATAGAACGGCTGAACGATACACTCAGATGCAGAAATGCCGCACCTGCAAAGAGAATCTCCGTCACTAATACAAGAAACTTTGCTCCACCAGAAAATGATGCTCCACTTATTATAAGATGAAGTACTCTCATGTGTGGATACAATAAAATCAGTATAACAATTCCACTGATTCTCTGCGTAATTAATCTCCAATTCTCTTTCCTGTATCTGTGAAAATTAAGTACTCCACGTCTTGGATAATAACTTACAATACAAAAAACTACATGAATCAAAACTGTCGCCACAATCCCTCCTGCAAGTATCTGACAATCAGAATAATCCTGTCCACCTGTCAACACAGGAATGGACATGGTAAGCATATGTCCAAGTAAGAATAACGTAAGCATCCAGGAACATACTGCGTTCCATTTCTTTATCATTAATCAGCACCCCCTTCTGTATCTTATTCTCTCTACTTTTAATCTTCCACATAAACAGCGCGGGTACGCTCTCCATCTTCGATCAATTCTACCTTTGGAAAACTTTGTATATACTGCTTAAATTGTGAGTATCCATAATCCCGTACTTTAAAATCACCAAACTGAATACGAATTCGATTCCCCAGTGTTCCAAGAGAGATCCCCTGATCCCCTGTCATCTGGATCTGTCGGATAATATACTCTTCAAGCATATCTTTCTTACTCTTATCTTCATACAGAGTAACCGAAACTTTCGTTCCTTCCTGGATCAGCTTTAATTTCGGTAAAGTTTCAAGGAACTTGGATAACAAACTGTAACCATAACGTCGAACATCAAAGTCCGGATATACTTTGACCAGCCGGCTTCCAACTTCACCAAGCCCGGTTTCCCTGTCGTTATTCTGGTTTTCCGTAATGATCTTAACCACGATTTCTTCTATTTTTTCCTTTGATACCTTTTCAATCTTTTCTTTTGAACCTCTTCCCTTCGACGATGATAATGAAGCACCGGAAATTTTCTTCTGTCCCCTTCCAAACACATGCGGATGATAAAACTTTCCTTCACTCTCTTCCTTCTCTATCGTGTTGTCTTCCAGAAGCACCTCTAATACGGTGAAGATATCACAGGCTTTACGGAACGGAAGCGGTGTCTTGTCCTCGCCCATTCCGATTACCATCTTTCCACTTTCACGAAGCCGGCTTGCAAGCTTTGTAAAATCACTGTCACTCGATACCAGACAGAACCCCTCCAATTCACTTGTATAGAGCATGTCCATTGCATCAATGATCATGGCAGAATCTGTAGAATTCTTTCCCTGTGTATAACTGAACTGCTGAATCGGCGTAATAGAATTTTGAAGAAGTTCTTCCTTCCAACTCGCACTGTTTGACTTTGTCCAGTCTCCGTAAATTCGTTTGTAAGTCACGTTTCCATATTTAGATAATTCATCCAGGATTGGCTTAATATATTTTGCAGATACATTATCCGCATCGATTAAGAGTGCGAAACGGTCTTCCATGTCTGATACTCCTCTCCTGCAAGATTCTTCCATGTAAATACACCGTTTTCATAAATCATATAACTGTGCTCGGATCCTTCCTTCGGAATCGAGACAGAACCTGGATTTAAGTACTGATATTTTCCACCGTTCATATCAAGGATTTCCTCACATGCCGGAATATGCGTATGTCCGTTCAACAAAATATCTCCGTCTTTCAGCATCGGAAGCTTATGTGGATTATACACATGTCCGTGTGTTGCAAATATTGTAACATCACTGTTCTTTTCTTCCGGATCTCCTGACAGATTCAGATAACAATAATCTGCCAGAATTGGGAACTCCAATACCATCTGATCCACTTCTGTATCACAATTTCCTCTCACACAAAGAAGTTCTTTCTTCATTGGATTAAGCATTGCGATCACTGCCTTCGGTGCATATCCTTCCGGCAGATCATTTCTCGGTCCATGATAAAGAATATCTCCTAACAATAATAATTTGTCTGCGCCTTCTCTTTTATAAGCCTCAATCATCTGTTCGCAATAAAACGCTGAACCATGGATGTCAGATGCAATCATTAATTTCATTTTTCACGTCCTCCTGTCTTTCTAAATAGTTTCTCTATAATAAATGAAAAAAGCAGTGACTCTTTTCTTGAGACACCGCCTCTTATTATTTTGTGCCTGTGGATATTATAACACAGAATGAATCACAGAGAAAAATATTTTCCTACAATTTCAAAAGGCGCCGGACCCACACTCAGCACAGCTTTATGGAATTCTTTCTGGGATTGATTTCCAGATTTTATCCATTCCTTTTTCAACTCCAGAAATTTTATATATCCGATATAATATTTCAAATAATTTCCCGGCGATCCCAGAATCAGATTATAGATTTTATCAACCGTTTTAGCATCTTTAATTCCGTATCTCGCATAAAATTCTACTGTATCCATTCTGCTCCATCCTTCGTAATGGATTCCCATATCTGCCAATGCATAAAGTGCAAGAATCACTGAACTGTTCTTCTGAAGAATTGCTGCCTGAGTCTTAGATAACGGCATCAGATAATAGCTGCACATCTCCGCATAAGTTGCCCAGCCTTCTACATATCCGCCAAAATTTAAAATACTCCTGATGGGATCAGGATTCGTGCTTTCAAAAAATATTGTCTGATACAGATGTCCCGGATACCCCTCATGTGCCAACGTTGTAAACAGTGCCAAATCATCTCGCATCTGTGTTTGGTTTACATAAATTACATTTTCTTCTGTATAGTCAATTGCCGGTATCATATAAAATGCGGGACTTAAATGTTCCTGCATTTCCTCCGGTACATATTTTATCCGCAGAGAAGTTTTTGGAATCTCAGGAAATGCAGTCCCTATCCCTTTTTTTAACTTTTCTAAAATTCTTTCTGCTTTCCCATCTTCCAATATTGTTGCTGCCTGCTTCGCTTCGTTGACTGCTTCTTCCATACCGGTAAGATCTTCTGAAATTTGTCTGCGTGTTAGTTGCTCAAGCTCTTGAATCGTGTCTGTCACTCCTACACTCTGCTGTATATACCATTCGTAGTATTTTCTCCCTTCCGGAAAATAACACAATCCCTTTTCATTCGTTCCCTTCCCTTTCAATTCCTTAACCGCCTGTATCAAATTCTCATACGCCGGATAAACCTGCTCTTCCATCTGCCTGGCGTTCTGCTGAATATAATCACTCTTTTCTTTTTCAGACAGTTCCTGTAATTCACCAATTCTGGACACAAATGTCGAGTACAGATAATTTCCATTTCCCATTGCAAGAAATGCATTACATTGTTCTAACACCTGATCCGCCATTTCATCTGACAAAAACAATCCTTTGTCTGCTTTTTCTCTTTCAAATGCAATGATCTGTTGAAAATAATCCCTTGTCTCACTTAAAACATCCAGATACGCCTCCACATCTGTCCTGTCATAAAACTGATATTCAGATAACACAATTGGAATCTGCGTCTGTACTCCATTGACTGTATTTAATGGTTCTTCATAATACAGATAATCCGCTTCTTCTCTCAAACTTCTCAGATATTGCTTTAACAGATCGTATGTAATTTTATTCTTTACATTCAGTTTTTCATAAGAAAATGCATACAATGCCTGCTGTATATTCTCCGCTGCTGTCTTAATCTGAGTACTGTCTGTCTGTATCGTTCCATATGCTGTATCCGCTTTATCAATCCCATACGCTTCTGGCTCTTTTAATGTATAGTGCAGACTGATCTGGCTTGCAGCCACCTCTTTGCAAAACAATTTTTCTGTAAACGATGTAAATCTTTCATTCTCCACTTCTTTACTGCTCTTTTTTTCTTCTAAAAATGTTGCTTCACAACCGTTTAAAAAGAAAATAGAACTGAAAAGAATACTGATACTACATACAATACTTACACACTGCTTCTTCCGCCTTTTCCAAAATTGAATCAACATAGCAGACTCCGACAGTTATTTCTCTAATTTTATGCATTGGCTTCCTTATTTATACATCGCTGAAATTTGTTTCCAAACAGTAATGCATCCCCTCTTTATTTGTGATAAAATACAACTATATAAGATACAGGAGGCGTTGTGTATGGCCAGCTTAATATTTGAACATTTGAAAAAAGTATATCCGAACGGATTCGTATCTGTAGACGATGTCAGCCTCTCGATCGGGGACGGTGAATTTGTTGTATTCCACGGACCAAGCGGATGCGGAAAATCTACAATTTTACGTATGATTGGCGGCCTGGAAGATATTACTTCCGGAAAGATCTATCTTGATAATACCTTTTTAAATGACATTCTTCCACGCGACCGGAAGCTTGCCATGGCATTTCAGAATTACATTCTCTATAAGCACATGAATGTCTATGATAATATGGCACTTGGACTGAAGCTTCGTGATCTTCCGCGTACAGTTATCAATACCCGCGTAAAGACTGCTGCCGCTTTTCTTGGAATTTCAGACATTCTTACGAAAAAGATCCGTTCTATTTCCGATTCTGAACGTCAGCGTGTCGCACTTGGACGTGCTATTGTCTGCCACCCAAAAGTTCTGCTTGTAGATGAAGATTTTGCCCATCAGAATGATGATCTTCGGAAAGATATGATCCATGATATTCTCAAGATTAACAAAGAGCTTGGAATTACGGTTCTTTATGTCACAAATAACTACGAAGAAGCCGTTTCCCTGAATTCTCGTGTCATTTTTATGAAAGACGGAAAAGTAATTGAGGACAGCATTTAAGCTGTCCTCTCCTTTTTTATCCTGGCAACTCTCAAAACATGCTTCTTATGATTTTTGCTTCTCCAGGTAATTATAAATTTCTCGCTTCTGAACGCCGCGGTCTTTCGCGACCTTTTTCATTGCTTCTTTGCGATCGAACCCCTGAGAAATATAATGCTCCATATGATCTTCAATGCTCATATCTTCCCAGCGCGCTTTTTCTTCCTGACGGATTTCTTCCCGGCTTCTCCCTGCAATTACAATCACGCACTCTCCCTTCGGATCATTCGCCTCATAATAAGCTACTGCTCCTTCAAGTGTTGATTGAAATGCTGTCTCATGCCTTTTGGTCAGTTCTCTGCAAACCGTTACTTTTCGATCTCCCAGACGCTCTGAAAGAAGTTTCAAAGTCTTTACCAGACGATGCGGTGCTTCATACATTACGATCGTTCTTGTCTCTGCAGCCATCTCTTTTAAAACTTCTTCCCGCTCTTTCTTATCTGTCGGAAGAAATGCCTCAAATGCAAATCTTCTTGTCGGAAGTCCTGACATTGTAAGCGCTGTAACACATGCCGCCGGTCCCGGAACAGAAGTTACTCGAATCCCTGTTTCATAACACATTTTCACCAGTTCTTCTCCCGGATCAGAGATCCCAGGTGTACCTGCATCTGTAACTACCGCAATATCCAGTCCTTCTTCCAGCTTCTCCACCAGTTTACGACCTTTATCAAACTTGTTATATTCATGATAACTTGTCATTGGCGTCTGTATTTCGAAATGATTTAACAGTTTAATACTGTTTCTTGTATCTTCTGCTGCGATCAGATCCACCTCTTTCAATGTTCTGATCGCACGAAATGTCATATCTTCCAGATTTCCAATCGGTGTTGCTACCAAATATAATGTTCCTGCCATCTTCATCTCCCATGACTTTGTAACTGTTCAGTTACCTTTGTTTTTCAGAATTATTTCCGTTCTTCTGCAGTAAAGTCCCATCCTTCGCATACATAATGATTGGTGGCTCTATCGTCACTCTGGGTTTTGCCCCACGCATTCCTTCCACCAGAACCATTGTCGGTTCTTTATCTATATACGGATGAATAAACTGAATCCGTTTCGGTTCAATCTTATATTCATGCATCTTCGTCAAAATCTCTGTCAGCCGGAACGGTCTGTGGATCATATAAAATCTGCCTTTATCCTGAAGAAGCCGCATACTTTCTCTTAAAATATCATCTAGTGTACACAACACCTCATGCCGTGCAATTGCCTTACTGTCATCTGGATTCCGAAGTCCATGATCTGCTAACATATAAGGCGGATTCGTTATGATCACATCAAAAAAGGCTGGCTTAAATCGTTCTGCCGCCTCTTTGATATCTCCGGTTACAATGCTAATTCTGTCTTCCAGATGGTTATGTGCAACACTGCGTCTTGCCATTTCTGCAGTCTCAGCCTGTATCTCAAGCCCTGTAAAATGCTTTCCTTTCGTCTTTCCTGCAAGTAGAACCGGGATGATTCCATTCCCGGTTCCCATATCAAGCACGGTCTCTCCCGGCTTTACTTTTGCAAAATCAGAGAGAAATACTGCATCCACTCCAAAACAGAATTTTGAAGGATTCTGGATCAATTCTAATCCTCCAAGCTGCAGATCATCCAGACGTTCGCCTGGTCTCAGATTATTTGTCATCTAACTTCGAAGCTCCCTCTTTCTTCTCCATCCGCTCAAGTGCAGCAAGTTTCTTCTGCTCTTCTTTCGATACTTTCTGTTTCTTTCTTCTCGGACGGAATTTCAGATCATCCGCTTTATACTCGCGAATCTCTTTCTCGTCATTCTCCAGATTAACAATAACTTTCACAAGTCTGCGAAGTACACTCAAAGAATGTACTGTTCCGGTCAATCCATCACTTGTTGTCACATTATCTCCAACAGAAGGTAACTGACTGTTAAGCACTTCATAAGTCTCTTCCTCATTCGTCAGGCAACACATCAATCTTCCGCAGACCCCTGAAATCTTTGTCGGATTCAGAGACAGATTCTGTTCCTTTGCCATCTTGATTGATACCGCTGCAAACTCTGTCAGATACGTGCTGCAGCATAATGGACGTCCACAGATACCAATTCCTCCGCGGATCTTCGTCTCATCTCTGACCCCAATCTGACGAAGCTCAATTCTTGTTCTGAACACAGCTGCCAGATCTTTTACAAGTTCACGAAAATCAATACGTCCGTCCGCTGTAAAATAAAACAGGACTTTATTATTATCAAAAGTATATTCTGCTTCAATCAGTTTCATATCCAGTCCATGCTTGCGGATCTTCTCCTGACAAATCTTAAAAGCCTCTTTCTCTTTCTGACGATTCTTCTCTACCGTCTTCTCGTCCTGCTCTGTTGCAATACGAATCACAGACTTCAAAGGCTGAACCACTGAATCATCGTCCACCTCTTTTGGTGCACTGACAACACGTCCGTACTCGATTCCCCGTGCTGTCTCCACGATTACGTGATCCCCCTGTTTGATTTCAAACTCTCCCGGGGAAAAGAAATAAATCTTTCCCGCTGTTCGGAATCTTACTCCTATTACTTTTGTCATGTATCTAGTTCTCCTTTATTGTAAGCAAGAGCAGTTCCATTGTCAGTTCAAAATTAACATTTGCTTTCAGTCTGGCTTTCGCCTTTTCAATTGCGTTCAAAATATTCTCAATTCCTTCATAAGAGCTCTTACTTGCACGCGCCTTGATATATCTCAGCTGATCAGAAAATACTACTCTGTCTACATTCTTAGTTGCCTTATAAATTAATACATCTCTGTACCAGATTGCAATCATATCCAGATAGTCGTTAATCTCCATCTTATATGTCATACATTTTTTCACTGCATCCATCAGTTCTGAAACATTCATCTCATCAATATTTCTAAGTAAATGTACAACTTCTTCCTTAATCTCATTGAAATATTCTGATGTCGCAAGCATAATCGCTTTTCCCATATTTCCCTGGGCAAATGCTACACAGACATCTGCTTTATAATCAGGAATCTCCATCTGCTCCATCAGATATTTCTTTACAAGCTGATCTTTAATATTACGAAGTTTCATCATAACGCATCTGGAACGAATCGTTGGCAGTAAAGCCTCTGCATTCTCTGTCAGAAGCATGATCACCGCATATTCCGGTGGCTCCTCAATTGTCTTAAGCAATGCATTCTGTGCCTGGGCACTCATTAAGTCTGCCTCTGGAATAATATAAATTTTATACTTACTGCTGTACGGCTTGATCACGATATCATTATTAACCTGTGTACGAATATCATCAACACTGATCGTATTCGGTTTCTCATGTGTCACCTTAATAATATCCGGCTGATTGCCGCTCTGTGCCTGTTTACATGACTGACATTTTCCACATGCCTCTCCGTCTTCCGCACGATTCTGGCACTGCAGGCTCATAGCAAAAAGATTCGCAAGAAGCCGCTTCCCAGATCCTCTTTCGCCATTCAGAATATATGCATGCGATACTGCATCAGCCTGAACTGCGCTCGAAATATACTTGATTATGTTTTTGTGCCCTACTACATCTTTAAAACTACTCATTTCTATCACCTGCCGTGTATCTTATTTCATCTTTAGCGGATAATATTCTCACAATTATCCACCTAACAATAGTATATTCATAATTTTAACATCATTTTCTTACAAAACTATGAACTACCATTTAAGTATATCATAAATTCACGTTTATTTCTCGCAAAATTTCTTCCATACAAGTTTCCTTATCAATATTTTGAAATCTCCGCTTGATTCCCGCCCTTTCCAGATTCTCCTCCGAGAAATCTTCTGCATCTGCAAGAAATCTTCTGCACAGTTCTGCATACTGCGGTTTCGTCTGTGCCCGTTCTCTTTCTAACGCCCTCGACAGTCTTAATCCATCTTCTACTTCTATATATAATGGAACCATAACATCATCACCAAAATATTCTTTCAATGCATAATATGACTCAATTGTTCCGATCACAAGATAATCATACTGCCACAATTCAATCTGTCCGTCATCTGCTGTAAAATAAGTCCAGATTCCACACTTTGTATTGTAAGAACGAAACTCGATGATTTTCTCTTCGTCCATCATCTCATCAAATCGTTCCTGATCGACAAAGAAATATTCCACTCCATCCTTCTCACCCTCACGCATTGGACGTGTTGTATATGGAACGATTGAATGAAATTTGGGCATCTTTTCTATCAATTCTTTGTAAATCGTATCCTTCCCGGAAGCACTTTTTCCCATAATATAAAATATTTTACCCATACTTTTTCTCCTACTCTCAAACATGCATCTGGATTCGTATTCTCAACTTCCAGCCTGTCGGTTCTTTATTCTGGATTCCCCGCAACTAATAAACAATTCTCCTGGCTTAGCCCTTCAATGGAAAAACCCATCTCTTTATATTTTACCATCTTTTGCACAATAGTAGAAGTAATTCTCTCTCCAGGAACAATCATTGGGATTCCCGGTGGATAAAGATAGACATATTCCAATGAGATTCTTCCTGATGCCTCATTCCATTTCACACTCTCGCCTTCCATTCTCCCTGCTTCAAAGGAAGAATATGCTTGTTCTAATGGAATCATTTCATAAGAAATATTTTTTATAGTATGATCCTCATCATTCCCTGAAAGCTCTTCGCACAGAATATTTTTATCAATCTCCATCACTGCCTGAACCAATCTGTCCATTCCTTCTTGTGTATCTCCCGGTCCTGTCATAGCAATCACATAGGACCCGGAAGCCATCTCCATCTCCAAATGATAAGATCTCAGCATTTCCTGAAATCGTTTTCCATTCAACACTTCCCCATCTGTATTCTTAAGATTTTTTACAGATAATACTATCTTTGACCGGTCATAATGTTCTGCCTCAATTAATTTTATATTCTTTAACTGCTTCAGTCTCTCTCTTGCTTGCTGCAAACACTCAACATAAGTGTCCATGATTTCTTCTCTGCACTCATCCATTGCCCGGACACACTCATCAATGGATGCCATTAAAATATAAGAAGGACTGCTGGATTGAAGCATATGCAAATAATTTCTTATCCTTTCACGATCAGCATATCTCCCATTTATATGAAGCAATGCTGTCTGAGTTAAAGACGGAAGTGTCTTGTGGAGACTGTGAATCACCACATCAGCCCCCCGTGTATTCGCATTTTGCGGAAAATATGAATGAAATCCAAAATGTGCACCATGCGCTTCATCGACGATCAGCGGAATCTTATATTCATGCACGATTTCCGCAATTGCTTCGATATCCGACACGACTCCTTCATAAGTCGGTGAAACAATGACAACTGCCTGAATATCTTCATATTCTTCAAGTAACTTCTTTATCTGGTCTACATGGATCTCACCATTAAGATCTGTCTCTTCCGAAAACTCCGGATAAATATATACTGGGCGTAATTCATTTATATATACCGCATTATATACCGATTTATGACAATTTCTTGCCATCAAGATTCTACCACCACGTTCTGTACACCCCATCACCGCACTCAAAAGACCGACTGTACTCCCATTAACCAGATAATGCGTCTCTTCCGCTTGAAATACTCTGGCTGCATTCTCCTGTAATTCTTTCAACAATCCTTCTGCATGATGAAGATCATCAAATCCATCTATCTCTGTTATATCAATATTATATGGTAACCTGGCTCTCATGAGCTCCATGTTACGCTTATGTCCAGGCATATGAAATGCATAATAATCTGAATTTCCATATGCAGTTAATTTTTCATATAAATATTCCATAATAACCTCTTATTTGTAAAAAGAACCTATCTGAATAATGATAGATTCTCCTGATGCCATATTTTATTTATATAAAGTTAAAAGCAGTAATCATAATAGATTACTGCTTTCTTTCAGTGAGCGTGCGGGGATTCGAACCCCGGACAACTTGATTAAAAGTCAAGTGCTCTACCACCTGAGCTACACGCCCTTAAACACTCGCAGAAGTAATAATATCATAAGTCTTATATAAATGCAAGCACTTTTTTCAGATTTTAATTTTAAAATGTATCTCGCCGTATCGCTACAGGCGATTCTAAATGGCGAGACACAATCTTATTTTTTCAAATCATAGAACTTTCCGCTCAGATTTTTCACCTTTACATAAGAAACATGATCTATAAACATTCTCGAAGTAAATACCGTTTTCCCATGATCACAGAAAATCTCGATACTGGAATGATCTACCATAACCCGGACAGTCTGTTTCTTCTCTAACTGTTTTGCATAACGGATCGTTCCAAACTTCTCCGCATACACTTCTGTCATACCACTTCTGTCCAGACAATATTCTTCCCCATCTGCGCTTAAAATCAAACAGTTACCATCTTTATTTCCTATCTCTATAGAAAACGCACCTTCTGTATTTCCTTCAAGCTCAAAAGAACATTCTTCAACCTTTATATGCTCTGCAATGCTTCTTTCATTTGCACGAAGCTGATTTAGCTCTTCTACCGGCTGCTGGATCAACCTATCTTTCTCTATCCAAATTTCTCTTGGAAGTGTTAACATGTGAGCCCAATTATTCTTATCAGTTGGATATTCGCTCTTAGAATTTCCAAGCCATCCAAATAAAATTCTTCGATGTTTTTCGTCCTCATACGACTGAGGCGCATAGAAATCAAATCCCTTATCAAGTTCATACATTTCTGAAAATTGAAATTCTTTTCGTTCTGTATCCAATGGTTTTCCTATCATGTAAACTACGGAGAACACATTTTTATAATCATATTTATTCTCACTTGAAATTCCCATTGGAGAACAGAACAGCACTCCTTTTTGATTCTCTTCATAATAATTTGGACATTCCAACATATAACCTAACATTGCTTCCTGTCCATTCTGAAGTAATCTCACTCTTCCGGCATACTCATATGAATCTGCCTGCTTACCTCTATACAACATCAGAATTCCTTCATGTTCTTTACTTTCTGCTCCTGTCAGCATCCAGTATTCACTGTCCCTTTTCCAGACATATGGATCACGATAATTCATTGTTGTCTGATTCGGATCCATCTCTACAATCTTTTTCCGGTCTGTCAGTTTCTCACCATCAAATCTGGCATAACAGGTGCATGGGATCATCTCTTCATTTTCAATTCCCGTATAGAAAACCTGTACCTGTTCTCCTTCTTTTAATGCCATACCTGTATAACACCCGAAAGAGTCTGATTCTGTATCCGGGTACATTGCCACCCCATGATCTTCATAATGAATAAAATCTTTTGTTGTCAAATGATACCAGTGCTTCAACCCATGTACCGGTCCGGCCGGAAACCATTGGTAAAAAATATGGTGTATCCCATTGATCTCACACAGCCCATTCGGATCATTCATCAGACCACATTTCGGTGCAATGTGCCATACCGGATAATACGGATCATTCCTGGTTGTCTCCTGTATCCGTTGAAAATATTCAGCCGGCATATCCATAATTCGAATATGCCGGTTCTGATGATTTGAAAAATCATACTGAAACATAATTTACTCCTTTACACCGCTTCTGGATTCTTCTTCATAATCATCCATGTACCTGCAAATGCAACTCCAACAGAAAGAAGTAATACAATAATATACTCAATCATTCCTCCCTGGAGATAAAGCAGCATACCAGGAATCATAGACGCTCCGGTTCCCTTCGCACATAAGCCAACGATCGCTGCGAATCCACCACCTACAGCACCTCCAAGACATCCCATGAAGAATGGCTTAATTCTCGGGAATGTAAGACCATACATAACAGGTTCGGAAATTCCGAATAATGCCGGGATCAGAGCTGGAATCATGTTAGCTCTCTTCTGCTTATTCTTCTGCATCATGACGATTGCAAGTCCTGCTCCAAGCTGTCCTGCGATTGCTGCAGATCCCATCGGGTTAATGTAATCTACACCAGTCTCTGTAAAAATACTTACAATGATCGGTGTTACTGTATGATGCATACCTACAGAACAGAGAATCTGGATCAGTCCACCATAAGCGATTCCTCCAATTCCAAATGGAAGTTTCAGCATCATAAGGATCAGATCTGTCATTCCTTTTTCAACTCCTGAAAGAACCGGTCCTACAACAAAGAGTCCTGCCAAAAGTGAAACAAGTAAAGTAAGGAATGGTACAAGCAGCATGTCTAAGATATCCGGAATCACCTGATGTAACTTCTTCTCCAGTTTTGCTGCAAAGAATCCCATGAATAATGCAGGAATTACAGAACTCTGATAACCTGTAATATTTAAATGCAACGGTCCAAAGACAAAACTTAACGGATCAGCAACTCCGTTTACCACATCCCATTTATTCGGAAGAGTTGGTGATACAAGCATCAGTCCAAGTACAATACCAAGGATTGGTGAACCACCAAACTTCTTGCATGCAGACCATGCAACTAATACTGGGATAAATGTGTATGCTGTGTCTGTTAATACAGAAAATACTGTATCAAAAGATGGTGATAACTCAATTCCAAATCCATTTACAAGAAGACTTCTTACTCCCATCAGAATACCTGTTGCAAGAAGTACCGGAATGATAGGAATAAAAATATCAGAAATCATCTTTGTTGCACTCTGGAAAGATAATTTTTCCTTCTCCTCATTTTCTGTTACTTCAGCATCTCCAGCTGTCACTCCTGCCAGTTTCTGAAACTCAGCACAAACTTTATTCACAAATCCAGTTCCAAGAATCACCTGATGCTGGCCACTCTTTGAGAAATAACCTGCTACTCCCTGAATCTCTTTCATCCACTCTTCATTAATAACAGATGCATCCTTTACTTCCACGCGAAGCCTGGTTGCACAATGTGTCGCACTGATTACATTTTCTTTTCCGCCAAATGCTTTCAGAATTTCCTGCGCTGTCTTTACAGGATCTTTTTTCATCTCTCATTACCTCCTATTTGTGCGATTATAACATATATCGTTTTTATCAAATCGATTCGATATGTTTGTTTTTTATAGTGGCCTTGGAATATTTCCTATCGGCCACTGTTATTTTTGTTTATCGAATCGTTTCGATATCTGTTGATTATAATAGATCATTACCATTTCGCTGTCAATGAATTTAATCAATTCTTTTTGTTTTCTGTATTTTTCAACAAATTAAAGTCGTGATATTTGGTAAAAAGTAACATGTAATTTAACATGTTTCACCACTTTGGACTGTCACGCCAAAAATAGATTCAACTTCTTCAATTTTTTTCCCTTCAATTTGCGAGATGATCATTGACACTAATTTTTGAGCCATTTCTTCAATTGGCTGAACAATCGCAGTCAGAATTTCTGGTCCGATTTTTGTAATATACGTTCCATCAATCGCAACTATGCTGAGATCCTCTGGAACTTTTCTTCCTCGTAACTGCGCTTCTCTCATACAGGCAGCTGCAGCCATATCAACACCAAGAATTCCATCCATATCATTACATGTCTCAAATGCACGAGCTGCAGCATCCTGATACTTTTCAGTAGTAAATGTATTATATCCCACAGAAATATCTACAACTTCACAACCTTTTTTCTGAAGTATTTCGCGGAATACCTTCTCCTTTTCATCCTCATAGTTCTTAATCGTATGAGAACTTACAAGCTGTACGACTTTCTTTCTGTTCTTCTCCAGAAAAAGCGACGCTGCTTTCTCTGCAACCTGTCTCTTGTCTACATGAACAGTCGGAATATAATCTGCCAAATAACAATCAATTGTTACGATTGGTCTGTCAATCTTAAGATATCTCTCCTTCTTCAGTGAATGAGCTCCCATAATCACGCCATCCATAGTTCTACGATCCAGCATCTGAAGGTAAGCTTCTTCTACATCTTCACGCCCAGCTGTTCCACAAACCAGTGCCTTATACCCTCTGGAATACAGTTCTTTCTCTGCGTATTTAATAAACGTACTGAAAAAGGGATGTGCGATATCTGGAACAATAATTCCTACAATTCCTGATTTTTGCATCTTCAGATTACGGCCAAGCTCGCTTGGAATATAATTTAATTCCTTCATTGCTTTTTCAATTTTTTTCCTGGTTTCGTCAGATACATATCCTTTATTATTACACACAAGTGAAACAGTGCTTCTTGATACTCCAGCTAATTTTGCTACATCTCCAATGCTTGCCAAATCAATCTCTCCCTATCATCAAATCATAAATCTACAGTTACTCTTCTGCATTAGAGTTCTTTCTCTAATAATAAAATATAGAAAAAAGACTGCGGTATACGCAGTCTTTCCGTTTACATAAAATAAAAATGCCCAGAACCGGAATCGAACCAGTGACACGAGGATTTTCAGTCCTCTGCTCTACCAACTGAGCTATCTGGGCATAGACTATAAAAGTCTGAGTTGCGGGAGCAGGATTTGAACCTGCGACCTTCGGGTTATGAGCCCGACGAGCTTCCAGACTGCTCCATCCCGCGATATTAAATTAATTTCTCAAAAGAGAAAAGCCGATGATCGGACTCGAACCGATAACCTGCTGATTACAAATCAGCTGCTCTGCCAATTGAGCCACATCGGCTTATAACCTTTCGGTTAATGGATGGAGGTGGATTCGAACCACCGAAGCAATTTGCAGCAGATTTACAGTCTGTCCCCTTTGGCCACTCGGGAATCCATCCATGTTAAGTGGGACCTACAGGGCTCGAACCTGTGACCCTCTGCTTGTAAGGCAGATGCTCTCCCAGCTGAGCTAAGATCCCACATAACGACCCAGAAGAGACTCGAACTCTCGACCTCCGCCGTGACAGGGCGGCGCTCTAACCAACTGAGCCACTGGGCCATTCTTCAATTTTCAGAAGGCTATGTACCTTCAAAACTACATACAGTCAAAACCAACATCATCATCCAAACCTATCACTGCTTTGGTTATGCCCTCGACCTATTAGTAACAGTCAGCTCCATGTGTTACCACACTTCCACCTCTGCCCTATCTACCTCGTCGTCTTCAAGGGGTCTTACTAACTTGACGTTATGAGATATCTCATCTTGAGGGGGGCTTCACGCTTAGATGCCTTCAGCGTTTATCCCTTCCCGGCTTGGCTACTCTGCTATGCCTTTGGTAAGACAACAGATACACCAGCGGCCAGTCCATCCCGGTCCTCTCGTACTAAGGACAGCTCCTCTCAAATATCTTACGCCCACGCCGGATAGGGACCGAACTGTCTCACGACGTTCTGAACCCAGCTCGCGTACCGCTTTAATGGGCGAACAGCCCAACCCTTGGGACCTACTTCAGCCCCAGGATGCGATGAGCCGACATCGAGGTGCCAAACCACTCCGTCGATGTGAACTCTTGGGAGTGATAAGCCTGTTATCCCCAGGGTAGCTTTTATCCGTTGAGCGATGGCAATCCCACTTTATACCACCGGATCACTAAGTCCTACTTTCGTACCTGCTCCACCCGTCGGTGTCGCAGTCAAGCTCCCTTCTGCCTTTGCACTCTTCGAATGGTTTCCAACCATTCTGAGGGAACCTTTGAGCGCCTCCGATACCCTTTCGGAGGCGACCGCCCCAGTCAAACTCCCCACCTGACATTGTCCCCCAGCCGGATCACGGCTGCTGGTTAGAAACCCAGTACTGCAAGGGTGGTATCCCAACATTGGCTCCATGGCAACTGGCGTTACCATTTCCTAGCCTCCCACCTATCCTGTACATGCAATACCGAATCCCAGTATCAAGCTGGAGTAAAGCTCCATGGGGTCTTTCCGTCCTGGCGCAGGTAACCAGCATCTTCACTGGTATTTCAATTTCACCGGGTGCATTGTTGAGACAGTGCCCAAATCATTACGCCTTTCGTGCGGGTCGGAACTTACCCGACAAGGAATTTCGCTACCTTAGGACCGTTATAGTTACGGCCGCCGTTTACTGGGGCTTAAGTTCAAAGCTTCGCTTGCGCTAACCTCTCCCCTTAACCTTCCAGCACCGGGCAGGCGTCAGCCCATATACCTCACCTTTCGGTTTTGCATAGACCTGTGTTTTTGCTAAACAGTTGCTTGGGCCAATTCTCTGCGGCCATCTTACTGGCACTCCTTCTCCCGAAGTTACGGAGTCATTTTGCCGAGTTCCTTAACAATGCTTCTCCCGTCGGCCTTAGGATTCTCTCCTCATCCACCTGTGTCGGTTTACGGTACGGGTATCCTGCAAACAATAGCGGCTTTTCTTGACAGTCAGCTCACGTGCTTCCCTACTTATTTTCAGTCCACATCACGTCTTCAGATTAAAGAGCGGATTTGCCAACTCTTCTCCTACCTCGCTTGTACCGGTCTTTCCATTCCCGGCTCACGCTCTCTGCCTGTGTCCCCACAGTTCTGTTACAGGATAGTACAGGAATTTCAACCTGTTATCCATCGACTACGTCTTTCGACCTCGCCTTAGGCCCCGACTTACCCAGAGCAGATCAGCTTTACTCTGGAAACCTTAGATATTCGGCCGGAAGGATTCCCACCTTCCTCTCGCTACTCATTCCGGCATTCTCTCTTCTTAAAAGTCCACAGCTCCTTACGGTACTGCTTCATCCCTTTAAGAATGCTCCTCTACCAATTGAATTCTCAATTCCAAAGCTTCGGCAGTGTGTTTTAGCCCCGGACATTTTCGGCGCAGGACCTCTCGACTAGTGAGCTATTACGCACTCTTTGAATGAATGGCTGCTTCTGAGCCAACATCCTAGTTGTCTTCGAAATCCCACATCCTTTTCCACTTAACACACATTTTGGGGCCTTAGCTGTTGGTCTGGGCTCTTTCCCTTTTGACCACCCAACTTATCTCGGATCGTCTGACTCCCATACATCATCTACACGGCATTCG
>QFCE01000001.1_pt1:220000-355415 | contig 355415 bp, 294 predicted proteins | sample 5346091 | NCBI WGS metagenome assembly QFCE01 (sample SAMN09062252, study PRJNA434731) | Human gut metagenome, whole genome shotgun sequencing project. | isolation source: stool timepoint A chromium assembly | host: Homo sapiens | collected 2015
TCCGGATAACGCTTGCACCATACGTATTACCGCGGCTGCTGGCACGTATTTAGCCGGTGCTTCTTAGTCAGGTACCGTCATTTTCTTCCCTGCTGATAGAGCTTTACATACCGAAATACTTCATCGCTCACGCGGCGTCGCTGCATCAGGGTTTCCCCCATTGTGCAATATTCCCCACTGCTGCCTCCCGTAGGAGTTTGGGCCGTGTCTCAGTCCCAATGTGGCCGGTCACCCTCTCAGGTCGGCTACTGATCGTCGGCTTGGTAGGCCGTTACCCCACCAACTACCTAATCAGACGCGGGTCCATCTCATACCACCGGAGTTTTTACCCCTGCACCATGCGGTGCTGTGGTCTTATGCGGTATTAGCAGTCATTTCTAACTGTTATCCCCCTGTATGAGGCAGGTTACCCACGCGTTACTCACCCGTCCGCCACTCAGTCACCAAATTTTTCATTCCGAAGAAATCAGAATAAGGTGCTTCGTTCGACTTGCATGTGTTAAGCACGCCGCCAGCGTTCATCCTGAGCCAGGATCAAACTCTCGTTAAAAGTGTTTGTATCCAGTTCAGAATCAACCAACTAGCTAATTCTTCCCTTTTACTGTTGTTTTGGTTTGTTAAAAACCGTTCTTAAAAATCTTCTCTTAAAGAAATTTTCAAGGGTTGTTGTTGTCTATTGTTCAGTTATCAAGGTTCTTACTTCGCTTTGTTCATTTGCGACAGCTCATTTATTTTATCATAAGCACTTCGCTTTGTCAAGAACTTTTTTTGAAGTTTTTTATTTTTCTTACCTCTTCGCTTTGTTTCAGCGAATCAGCTCATTTATATTATCATGTATTTTTTAGAAAGTCAAGAACTTTTTTGAAGTTTTTTTATTTTCTTTTTACATGATTTTTAACTTTCTTCAAAATCAGGAGAAGTCGCCAAACTTCTGTCGTCCCGCTCTTTTGATTTAAGTTAAACGGAGAAAGAGGGATTTGAACCCTCGCGCCGGTCGCCCGACCTACACCCTTAGCAGGGGCGCCTCTTCAGCCTCTTGAGTATTTCTCCGTACACTGAATTCTACTATAGAATCTATAGCTTTGTTCAATTGTGTGCACCAACAGTGCGAAATTTATTATAGCAATACACCGTCATCTTGTCAATCACTTTTTTTCATTTTTTTAACAAATTTTTAAACCATCTGTTCTACGCAGCTTTTCAGCTTTGCAGTTGCTGTCTCAATATCCTTTTGGGCAAAGATTGCACTGATCACTGCAACACCATTAATTCCACTACCCGAAAGCTCTTTTACATTATCTTGTGTAATTCCTCCTATAGCAACAACCGGAATATCAACTTTAGTACAGATTTCCTTCAACACACTGTGTTCTACTTCCCGTGCATCTGTTTTTGTTCCTGTTTGAAACACCGCTCCAACCCCCAGATAATCTGCCCCGTGCTTTTCGGCTAATAAAGCCTGCTCTACTGTCCGTGCAGAGACGCCTATGATTTTATCTTCTCCCAGCTGCGCTCTTACATCAAGAGCTTCCATATCACTTTGCCCAACATGCACTCCATCCGCATCAATTTCCTTCGCAAGCTTCACATTATCATTAATTATGAATGGAACTCTATATTTTTTGCATAACTGTTGTATCTTTTTTGCCTCTTCTAAAAACTCTTCTTCTGTCAAATCTTTTTCACGTAACTGAATAAAGGTAGCGCCACCTTTCAGCGCTTCCTCAACCTGTTCATAAAGCGTCTGCCCATTCAGCCAATGTCTGTCCGTAACAGCATACAGCAACATCTGTTCCCTTAATTGTTCCTTAGTAAAGCTCATACTTAGCCCCTTTCTCCAGTTTTTCTCCTGTCATATTATAGATGGCATCAATAATTCTATTTCTATATGTAGCGTTACCATCGCCTTCCTGCATTCTCGTCCATGCTATTTCACCGGCAACGCCCATCATACAAACTGCTGCCACAGCAGCTTCCAGTTTTCTTTTCGGATTTGCTGCCAGAAAAGCGGTCGTAATACCGGATAACTGACATCCCGTGCCAGTTATTCTTCCCATTTCTGAACGTCCATTTCTAATTACATAACATTTCTCGCCATCTGTCACAAGATCTATTGCTCCTGTAATTACAACAATTGCTTCTTTCTTTTTCGCAAAACCTTTAATAAATGATATGCTCTGTTGCAAATTTCTTTCATTAACAGCTTCTGTAAGATCAGCATCTACGCCTTTTGTACTTCCGCTTCCATAAGCCAGCGTCTTAATTTCTGAAACATTACCTCGAATCACAGAAAACTTTATCTCTTTTATTAATTTTAATGCCGTCTCCGTCCTGAACCTGCTTGCTCCTGCTCCCACCGGATCCAATAATACCGGATGTCCCAGTTCATTAGAGCGATGCCCGGCTTTAAGCATTCCCTCAATACTCGTTTTATGTAATGTTCCCAAATTAATGTTCAGCCCTCCACATATAGATGTAATGTCCGCTACATCTTCCGGCTCATCTGACATAATTGGACTGCCACCACATGCAAGAATCACATTCGCAACATCATTCACTGTTACATAATTTGTTATGTTATGCACCACTGGGGCTTTTTTTCTAACTTGATCCAAGCATTCCTTTAGCATTTCTCTTCTACCTTTTCTTTCGTCAGGTTCTTATTGATTGTTTCCTGGATCTGCTGTTCTACTGCAGCAGCAATTTCCACGGTCTTCATATCTTTATAATCTTCATAAAGCATCGGTTTCAGAAAATGCACCTGCACCGTCACCGGTCTGGTACTGTTTGTATCAAACGGTTTAAAAGAATCAACAAGTGCTACCGGAATAATCGGACACTTTGCTTTGGTTGCTGCTTTAAAGCTTCCCCCTTTAAAAGAACCGACATTATTTCCATTTTTTGAACGCGTTCCTTCTGGGAAAATAAGATAATTTCTCCCCGATACAACTTCTTTTGTTACACTTGTAATAGTTTTCATTGCCTGACGGACATCCTCACGATCAATCATAAATGCTTTCATGATTTTAAATACCTGTTTTAAAAACGGAACGTTTTCCACTTCTTTTTTAGCTACAACAGAAAAAGGGTGCGTACACGCTTCAACAATTGCCAATACATCATACAAACCTTGATGATTTGGAAAAAACATAAATCCATCCTGCTTTGGAATATTCTCCTGTCCATGTACATCGATTGTTACATTTCCGCCTTTATTTGCACGAAAAACAATCCAACGCAAAAATTCATAATTATCTTCTTCTGTATATTTATCCACATGTGAAGCCCGATAGCAGAGTTTAATCCATCCCCCCGGCACGATCAACAGATTCCGCAATACCATCAGTAGAATTCTTCTCATGCATTCTCCTCCATTCTGCAATAATCCTTAATTGCTGTTTCATAAAGATTATTCCCATCTTTATCTATTACTACAATCACCGGAAAATTTTCAACTGTCAGTTTTCTGATCGCTTCTGTTCCAAGATCGTCATACGCTACCACTTCTGAAGATGTGATACATTTTGAAAGAAGCGCCCCCGCTCCACCAACAGCTGCAAAATATACTGAACCATTGCGTACAATTGCATCAATTACCGCTTGATTTCTTTTTCCTTTTCCTATCATAGCACCAAGCCCAAGATCCAGGAGCTGAGGTGCGTATTTATCCATTCTGCTTGCTGTCGTCGGTCCTGCCGAGCCAATTGGGCGTCCTTCTCTTGCCGGTGATGGTCCCATGTAATAAATCACCTGACCTTGAATATCAATTGGAAGTTCCCCGCCTTCCTGTAAAATCTCATACATTCTTTTATGCGCTGCATCTCTTGCTGTATAGACCGTTCCTGTAAGATAAACATAATCTCCTGCCTTCAGTGTTGCCACGGTCTCTTTCTTCATTGGTACTGTTATATGCTTGTCCATTTCACTTTCCTCTTTCACTTAGCCTGTTGAATTAAATTGTACGAATCACATGACGATTTACATGACAGCAAATATTAACCGCCACCGGAAGTCCCGCGATATGTGTTGGATAAGTATTAATATTCACCGCAAGTGCTGTTGTTGTCCCTCCAAGTCCACCAGGTCCGATACCAAGGCTATTTATTTTTGTAAGGAGTTCTTCTTCCAACTCTTTTACGTATTCAATTTCTGAATGTGATCCGACTTCACGTGTCAGAGCTTCTTTGGCCATCAAAGCGCATTTTTCAAATGTACCACCAATTCCAACACCAACCACCATTGGCGGGCACGCATTCGGTCCGGCATCTTTTACCGCAGTAAGAACCGCATCTTTTACACCTTCAATTCCTTCTGCCGGTTTCAGCATAAATACACGACTCATATTCTCGCTTCCGAAACCTTTCGGTGCTACTTTTATCTTTACCTGGTCTCCATCTACAATTCTTGTATGCAAAACTGCCGGCGTGTTATCCTTTGTATTCTCACGGATCAACGGATCTCCAACGACTGATTTACGAAGATAACCGTCTACATAACCTTGACGTACACCTTCATTTACCGCATCTTCCAATGCTCCTCCTTCAAGATGAACATCCTGACCAATCTCAAGAAACACTACTGCCATTCCTGTATCCTGACAAATCGGAATCATATCCTCTCCTGCAATCTTCAAATTCTCTTGCAACTGTTCCAATATCTGTTTTCCAAGTGGTGCTTCCTCATTCTTTTCGGCACATTTCATTGCCTCTGCCATATCTGGTGACAGAAAATGATTTGCTTCAATGCACATTTCTTTGATGTTTTTTGTTATTTCTTCTACACGTATTGTCCGAATCATTTCTTCTATCTCCCTTTTCTTTGAAACAGGTACGCAAGCGCAATGCAAGCGTACCTGTATTTTTATATCTCAAATTCAATTTTTCTGCCTGTTCGATGGTACTGGTGATATCTCACTCCTGCTGCATCCATCATTCGTTTTGATGCTTTCACTCCCGCTGTATCCGCGTATTTGTCACAATCATAAATAACTTCTTTAATTCCTGCCTGAATAATTGCTTTTGCACATTCATTGCACGGAAAAAGAGATACGTAAAGTTTTGCTCCCGCAAGACTTCCGCCATTATAATTCAGAATTGCATTCAATTCACTATGCGTTGTATATACATATTTTGTCTCTAACGGATCTTCGCCTTCGCGCGCCCATGGGAATTCATCATCAGAACATCCCATCGGAAGACCATTATATCCCATGGAAAGAATCTTGTTATCCTGACTTACGATACAACACCCAACCTGTGTATTCGGGTCTTTTGATCGCATTCCGGAAAGCATTGCCACGCCCATAAAATATTCATCCCATGATAAATAATCTGTTCTTTTATCTGACATTATTCTTCTCCTTTTGCATATGAATTCAGTTTATCTGCAAGTTTATCTATAAGCCCTGTCAGTATCTCAAAACATTCTCCATAAGCTGTCAGGGGTTTTCCATAAGGATTCGGAAGTTCTTCTGATACTCCAACAAATTCATTTATTGTATATACATTTTTTACATTTTCATAATCCGAAAGAACTTTGTTCTTAATTGTCTCATTCAATGTCAATACAAGTGTATCTCCTTGTAGATTGCTGCCATCAAACTGCTTTGACACATGATTTTCCAACGTCATCTGAGCGCTCTTCATAATTGCCTCTGCCTTCTGGTTTACCGGTTCAGGGAAAAGCACAACCAGTCCGCCGGATTCAATAATATACTCTTGCTCAAGATCCTGGTGACATAGTAATTCTGCCGCCATTGGTCCTACTGCCGAATCCGCCTCGCTGACAAAAATCACTCTGCGATACTTCTGCTTCTTTGTGATCTCTGTTGCCTGCAGGTGCATATGTCCTGCCGCCTTTTCAAGACGATTCATAATCGCCTTTCCTATTCCGTTCATAGCAAAAGATTCACTATAAATCAGATCAACGTCTTCTTCATCGAATTCGCGAAGCACTCGATAAAGGTTTCTTGCAATAGTATTCTCATTCTCACGGGTTCCTATATTCTTCACAATCCCATAATTATAGAACTGAACTGTTTCCCCCGTTGCAATGATTCCGACTTCCTTCCCTTCCCGATGCGCGGCATAGGCAAGCTGACGAATTGCAAGAATCTCTTCTCTTATATTTCCTTCCACAATCATCATTTTCGCCTTCGGTGCATAATGTCGGTACTTCATTCCCGGAGCTTTCGGCGCCTGCTTGCTTTCACTGTTAACCAATGTCTCATCAACACCGACCGGTCCGATTACCTCTTCAAACATATCCGCTGTAATTGCACCCGGACGTAAAATCATCGGCGGCTCTACCGTCATGTCAAGAATTGTAGATTCCAATCCGATATCTACCGCACCTCCATCCAGGATCATATCAATCTTACCTTCCAGATCCACCCGCACATGCTCTGCTGTCGTCGGACTCGGACGCCCGGATGTATTCGCACTCGGTGCTGAAACAAATCCACCTGCCGCCCGGATCAATGCCGCTGCAATTGGATCACTTGGCATACGAACCGCAACCGTATCTAATCCTCCGGTTGTCCCGTAAGGTACACTCTCACTTTTTTCAAATATCATCGTCAGCGGACCTGGCCAAAAATGTGCTGCCAGTGCGTCTGTCTCCGGTGGAATATTCACCGCCACTTTTTTCAAATCCTCATAGTCTGCAATATGAACAATCAACGGATTATCTGATGGACGTCCTTTTGCTGCATATGTTTTCTTTGCCGCCTCCTCTTTTAATGCGTCCGCCCCAAGTCCGTAAACCGTCTCCGTAGGAAATGCAACAAGACCTCCTTGTTTTAATACATTTCCCGCTTCTTCTATTACTTCCTGGTTTATTTGGTTTTTATCTATTTTTCTAATAATCGTTTCCATAAATTTTATTATACCATTATTTGTTCTAAAAAAAAACTGTTTCTCTTCTGCTATTCATTTTCTTTTATATAAGACAAAATTCCTTCTGCCACTGCTTCTGCTACTGATTTCTGATAGTCTTCCGTAACCAGCTTCTGTGCTTCTTTATAGTTACTCAAAAAACCACATTCTACGATCACTGTAGGTACTTCCGTCTTTTTTAATATATAATATGTATTATTTGCTTTTATCTTTTTGGTATTATCCGGATTTACCTTTTGTAAAGCATCCTGTATTATCCCCGCAGCTTTTTCTCCTTCCGTCGATGTCTGATAGTAGAAGACCTGCGCACCGAAAACATTTTCTTCATGATAACTGTTCTGATGTATACTGACTGCTAATACAGGAGAAACTTCATTCATAATCTTTACTCTGTATTTCAAATCTTCTACTTTACTTTGTGCAAGCTGTTCATCTGTTTCTCTGGTCATGATTACCTGTATATTTTCTTTTTCCAAAATTTTCTTTACAGAATTCGTAATCGTTAAATTGATATCTTTTTCTTTCACTCCATTGATTCCGACCTTCCCCGAATCAGTACCACCATGTCCTGCATCTAAAACAACTATCCGTTCTGACTTTTCAGCTTCTCCGATTGTCTCCATTTCTTCTTTTAATTCTTTCTGTAAGTTTTTCGAAACTTTCCAACAACCTGCGATAAGCCCTGTCATAATCAGAATCCCTATCATCAACTTGATTTTTCTTTGCAAAAAACGACCTCCCTTCACATATTCTATCTATATGCAATGAGAAGCCGTTTTTTAACTTATCTTTTATTTAATTTACATACTGAGAAATGAGCTTCCATACACTGCTTTCTTCTTTTCCCAGACTCCATTCTGCCACACCTGCCAGTTTATTTTCCTGTATCACCTTCAACTTTGCTTCCAATGATTGAGCATCTTCAAGCCAGATACGGTAGGTTCCGCCATCCGCAGACCATTTTGCATAGTTTTGCTGTGTCTTTTCATCCCACTGTGCTGTTGCTCCCGCATTCACAACACTCTGCGCTGCTTCTTCCATTCCCAGTGCCTTACTTGATACTTTATTCGGATAGGATGCTGCTTCTGTGCCAGCTTCTTCCGAAAGTTGCTCCGGGCTCTTTGCTGTCTCAAACCATAATCTGGTAAAAAATGGAATTCCGGCAATTATTTTATCAGCTGATACCTTTTTCAATGTTTTTTCTATTCCATCCTGCAAATAGCTGATCGATGCCACTGATCCCGCTTCATAGGATCCTTCTGTATGTTCATCATAAGCCATAATCACCACGTAATCTGCCACAATCCCCTGCTCTTTAAGATCATAATGTGAATTGTATGACTGTGGCACATAATTATCAACTGAAAATACAAGATTATTCTGGTGGCACTTCACAGACAGCTCTCTCACAAGCTGCACGTAATGCACACCACACTTGGAAGAAATCAATTCAAAGTCTAAATTAATTCCATCCACTCCTGCTGCCACTGCCGCAGCTACAACCTGATCTTCCAGTTTTGCTCTTTTTGATGTATAACGCAATGTCTCATAGGTCTCATCATAGGAATTCGTTCCACCATGAAAATCCCGGAATACAGCCCACACTTCCAGTCCTGCCGTATGTGCATAATTCACATAGTCCGCATCTGCAATTGAACTGATATTACCTTCCGTATCCGCAAGACTAAACCAGGTTGGTGCGATCGTCGTAAGTCCACTGGTTGATGCAAGTACCTGCTGAACCGCATTATTCGCTGCCGCATTCGTCACATTATGCCATGCCATATTGATCGAATGATCTTCTGTCATGTCTGAATAAACCGGTTCCGTAAAATCTCTGGATGTTTTTTCTTTTTTCTGGTTCTTTAAAGATTTGGTCTTAATATATCCTACATAACCATCCGCTGTGGCAACTTTCATCCAGTCATCTTCGTCTTCAAGCACTGTCACCTTGTCCGATTTTTTAACTTCTGTCAGTATCGGACTCTTAACGCCACCAAGATAACGAACCTGTGTGTCTTTCTTCACTTCTGCTGTCTCGATCTCGCCCCACTTTGATGTGATAATTGCTCTGTTTGGTTCCTGTTCCACAGAATATTCCATATTCGTATACTCTTGTATGAACGGAAGTGCGATATATGCGATATCTCCATCCGTCTTAAGAATTACATAATCTTCACTTTTTGTTTCGTTCACTGCTGTATATTCACTGCTGTTCTCACTTACAGAAACATTTCCATCCGGCAAGGTATATAAAAGCACCCGTTCGTTCGCATCCCAGTAAAATCTGCTGTTTATCTTATCACGAAGAACCTGATATGCTACATAATATTGTCCATCAAAAACCTTACCCGGTATAACACTATCTGTAGAAGAATCGGAAGAAGATTCCGCGGAACTCTCTTCTTTTTTCACTACTTCATTATTAATGATCAATGCCAGATCATCACTGTTTTCTATTCCATAATATTGTTCTTTATCGGCTTCCTCATTTGATGAACCGTATCTCTTAAAGAAAACTGCGCCTGCTGCCAAAATCATGATCAATAATATGATGATCATTACGAAAAGAATTTTGTTACGTCTTTTCCGCGCTCTATTCACTTTCTTCGCACGTCGTGTTCCTGACCTTCCATTTCTGCCTCTACCTGTTGTCATTGGTCTTCCCTTTCTCCGGGAACTCCCCGGATGTCCAGATTGTCCTTCTACTCTTCCCCTGCTTCGCGCATGGGTACTGCCTTTTCTTTTGTCCATGCCAACCCTCCTGATTGCAATTTTTATATCTCTGGCGCTTTCTTACACAAACAGTTCCTTACGCTCTGCTCTGCTGTGTGTATTTCTAATATCTCCACATCTCTGGATAAAATAATGATTCTGGAATTCATTATATCATATTTTCATCTTGCGTCATTAACAAATTGCATCTACAACAGTTGTACATATCAAAAAGTTGTTACACCTTAAATGTCTGTTCATCTTCCATCAATTATAACAGCTTACAAATATACTTCTGTCCGGCAGTTCAAGGGGTAATCTCTGCCTGTCTGTTATGATTCACATCTGTAAAAACCAATGATTCTATCCTTCCTTCCGGATCAATCACATAATCTCTCATATAAGTACCTTCTTCTCTGGCCATATATGCTGTCACAATCTGCAATGGACTCATCGGATATCCATCCATAACTATGTCCACTCCTTTTTCTTCATAACCTCTTAGTTCCGCATATAATTCCTTATATCCATCTTCCGTTCTCATATCGTATGTACTCCTTCTCTCCTGGGATCCTGATAAAACGTTGTCCGCCATCCTCGACCATAAAAGGTATCTGTGACATACTGTAGAACAAGTGACGGACAAGAAGACAACCCTGATCTTCGGAGGGTCTCCTTCTCATAATTATTGTGAATTTTCCCTTGATTTCAGGGAATTGAATTTTTTTGAAAATCAGAAATGCTTTCAGTGCCTCCTTTCTTAACATTCTGTTTTATCAAATGGTGTGTCTTCTGTAAGTGCCATTATATGAGCAGCCTTTTGGAATTTCAATGTGTTTATTGTTGATAAGTGGGTGGGATTTGTTGATAACCTAAAATAGTTATAAACAATTTTCGTTTTCCTTTACATCTTTTCTTTTTTTGTTTATACTAAACGATGAAAAGATATATCTAGTTATGAACATAATGAACAGTTCTTAATCCACAGATTATCTTAATATCATAAGACATAAGGATGTGATCATATGAAAATTGAAAAAATCAATGACAATCAGATTCGTTGTACTTTGACACATGCCGATCTTGCAGCACGCAATCTCAAGATCAGCGAACTGGCTTATGGTACCGAGAAAGCAAAATCACTATTTCGAGATATGATGCAGCAGGCATCTTTTGACTTTGGATTCGAGACAGATGACCTTCCTCTGATGATAGAAGCAATTCCTTCTTCTTCAGACTCTATCACCTTGATCATAACAAAGGTGGAGGATCCGGAAGAACTTGATACACGTTTTTCCAAGTTTACACCTGCCGGAGATTCTGATACACCGAACAGCAATGTTCTTGAAAAGCTTCAGGGCGCAGATGAATTCTTTGATCTGCTTAACAAAGTGAAGGAAGTGGCTTCCGAAGCAAAAGATCCGGAACCTAAAGAAACAGTACCGACATTTCCGGTCCGCCTGTTCTCCTTCGACACGTTAGATTCCGTAATTGAGGCTTCCCGCCTGCTTGCTCCGTTCTATACAGGTGCAAATACATTATATAAGGATGAGGAGAATAATAATACCTTTATCCTTGCGCTGGCACCTGCTGATGGCGCAGATCAGGAATTTAATAAAGTATGTAATATGCTTTCGGAGTACAGTTCCCCTGAGAAGGGAGATTCTTCTGTTCTTGCATTTCTGGAGGAGCATTGCAAAATCATTGTTTCCGCAGACGCAATTCAGAAGTTATCCACAATTTAAACAACGAATAAAAAAGACGGTCTGGAATTATGGGAATAACTTTTCCCACACTTCAGGCCGTCTTTTTCACTTGTTATCCACAAAAACTTTTAACGATACGAACAAAGAATGTGCCTTGCACATTCTTGCGCCTGCGGCGTTGCTAAGCGCCAGTGGCGCTTGTTTAGCAAGGACCGAAGTGGAAACGTAGACCGCTTGCGACATCTACATTGTACGCCGCAGTGCGCATCCTTAGCGGAGCGTTTTTTATATATTAGGAAAGCACTTTCCTAATATATAAAAAAGCTGCCATACTCTCTTTTTTGAGAGCACAACAGCTTCTTGTATATCTTTTCTCTTAATTATTTACCAGCGGCTGCCATTGCTGCATTGATCTTCTCTACAAGCAGATCTGCATCAATTCCATGAACCATAGCTGCTTCCTCAAGAGACTCCATCTGAGATGACGGGCATCCAAGACAATGCATACCAATCTCCATCAAAATCGGAGCTGACTCTGGAAATGTTACCAGAAGTTCGCCAATTGTTGTGCTTTTAGAAATTGCCATCACTGTTTCCTCCTTACATATTTCTATTTTCAATTAATTTCTGTCACCCTTGAACAGTAATTTTTATTATAATCCCTGATCTATGATTTAGCAACCTTATTTTCATTATCATTCCATGAAATTTTCTGAAATTTTCACACAACTTTTTCCGTTTATCACACTACTCAAAAGTCAATCAGTTTTCTTTTTTTTTCGACAAATCGTCATTTTCATAACAATAACCAAAACGAATGTTCTTTTTATTTCCAAAAGTTATCCACACTATTCACATCTTTCTTTGTTGATAATGTGGATAACTTTCATGAAATCTTTTATTTTTCCTCATTTTTTCGATTTTTCAATGTTGATAAGTTGAAAACTACTTTTTTTCATTTTTTTGCTATTTTGAATATTCTTGTCATATTTTGTGCATTTTGACTATCCGTATATTTTTCTTGGAAAATACCGATTTTAGAATTTACAGTCAAATCTTTCATTTCCCATACATATTCTGGACAATGCATTGTTTTCTTTCTATTATTCTTTAATAAATCCGTCTGACAGCCACGATATCTGTATACGTTGCACTGCTGATACCAATTCCCTGATCTTCGTTCATTGCATTTACAATCTGATCATTTCCTATATATAGACCAACATGTCCTTCATATAAGATAAGATCCCCCGGCTGTGCGTCTTCATAACTCACTTCATATCCCGCACTTCGCTGTTCATAAGAAGTTCGTGGAAGACTTATACCAAAATGTGCATACACAGACTGGACAAATCCCGAACAATCTGCTCCATCTGTTAAACTTGTACCGCCCCACACATATGGATTCCCAATAAACTGACAGGCATAATCAATAACTTCCTGCCCTGACGCAACTGACTGAGCCGCTGCTTCTGCAGCCTGGGCTTCTGCTTCCGCCTTCGCAACCGCTGCTTCTTCTGCTTCCATTCGTTTTTGTTCTTCCTCTTTTGTCTCCCCATAAGAATAAGAACTTTCCTCTGTAACATAATCACCGCACACCCAGCCATTAACTTCACCGACCTGTATCGGATACCAGCCTTCTACAGGATCTGCTGTCACAAGATATTCTTCTCCCTGACCGATCTGGGTTAATACGGTAGTATCTGTCCCATGTCCTTCTCTGACATTCAGACAATCTGCTGTGACTGTAACATTCTCATTTGTATACTCATCTGACCTTGAACGGGCTTCTTCTCCTGTGAACAATGTTTCCGTCGGAACATACCCCTCTGCATTTCCCGACCGGATTTTTGTCCATCCATCCAGATATTCCAGCACAACTGCCGCTGAATCAGAATATAATTTTCCAACCCATTCACTGTTTTCATCTGCTTCGCTTCTAATATAGGTATAATCCCCCGTATTAGAAAACGCTATATTCAAATACTCTCCCTCTTCTGTCGGCACCAGATACAGATTGATATTGTTCTTTATTTCTGTCTGATATGATGCTTCCAAAATGTTTTCAATTCCTGTAACCGGAACCAGACTCTTCTCACTGTCATCAGTTTCTGCCGCCTGTGTTCTGACTACACTCCCCGGAATTATGATCATCCCTGCCATCATTGACATGATAAGCTTATGCTTCATCCGCATGTTACTCATATAAAACCTCCTTTATTTCAAGCCTTATCTTTTGTGGGAAGTTTTAATTGTTACATAATTGTTAATTTTTGTTACGCCGTAATTTTATCAATCAACCATAGATATGTCAACTGTTTTAATAGTTTTTTCATAATTATCACCCTCCACTATTTGTAATTATTCCCCTTTTTTATTAAGCTTAACATCCTTTTTGTTAATTATTCTGTAACATTTTGTCAGAACAAATAGAAAAAACTTATTTTTTTCTATTGACAATTTTAAAAATATAAGTTATATTCTAATTACAGTAATCGTTACTGTTATTGATTCGATTTCAGAAAGAGGTGAATCTATGGCTGCAATTAAATATAGCCGACAGCGAGAAGCTATCAAGCATTATCTCGCTTCAACAAAAGAGCATCCCACTGCCGACACTGTTTATCTGCATGTTAAAGAGGATTTTCCTAATATCAGTCTTGGTACTGTTTACCGGAATTTGAATCTGCTGACAGATATCGGCGAAGCAATCAAGATCCCAACACCTGACGGCGGAGATCGATTTGACGGGAATGTTATTCCGCACAATCATTTTCTCTGTACAAGCTGTGGACGGTTACTGGATCTGGAACTGGATATGAAGAGTATTGAAGAAGTGAACCGGCTGGCCGGGGAGAATTTTGATGGAATCATCACTTCAAGTTCCACTTTGTTTTATGGGGAATGCAGTGACTGCATTAGAAAGTCTTAAGTTATAAAAAAAATTAATAAGAAAAAGGAGATTATCATTATGAAAAAATTTGTATGTACAGTATGTGGTTATGTTCACGAAGGAGATGCTGCACCGGCTGAATGTCCAGTCTGTCACGCACCAGCTTCTAAGTTCAAAGAGCAGGAAGGAGACAAAGTATGGGCTGCTGAGCACGTTGTAGGTGTTGCACAGGGTGTCAGCGAAGATATTCTTGCAGATCTTCGTGCAAACTTCGCAGGAGAGTGCTCTGAAGTAGGAATGTACCTTGCAATGGCAAGAGTTGCTCACAGAGAAGGATATCCGGAAATCGGACTTTACTGGGAAAAAGCTGCTTACGAAGAAGCAGAGCATGCTGCAAAATTCGCTGAACTTCTTGGTGAAGTTGTAACAGACAGCACAAAGAAAAACCTTGAGATGAGAGTTGATGCTGAGCACGGTGCTACAGAAGGTAAATTCGATCTTGCAAAGAGAGCGAAAGCTGCTAACCTGGATGCAATCCACGACACAGTACACGAGATGGCTCGCGATGAAGCAAGACACGGAAAAGCATTCGAAGGACTGCTTAAGAGATACTTCGGCTAAACAAACCTTATCAGCAGATGCGATTGCTTCTGCTGTGATAAACCTGCCCATCGGGAATGTAACATTTCCTGATGGGCAGGTTTTTTAATCTTCTTTCTCTTTTCTTTCATCTGATAATTTAACTTTTTTGCCGGCAATGAGTTTCTGTTTCTCTTTTCTCCCTAACTGCTTAATTGCATATTCCCGTTTCATTGCCTGTTCTTTTGTCTCAAATTCCTCATAATAAGCCAATTCAACTGGCCTCCGTGCCTTCGTATATTTTGCGCCTTTCCCTGAATTGTGCGCCTCCACACGTTTTTCCAGATCATTTGTCCAGCCCGTGTATAACGTTCCGTCACTACATTTTAGCATATATGTATAATTCAAAAACTCACCTCTGCTATCTCCCGCATTACTCTTTCGATGCATGTTATTTACTATATCATGAATCCCTTATCCAAGACCAATACTATATTATCAGGAAAACTTTTCTTAAACTTTTTCCTGTATCCGATACAATATAGTATTGATCCTGCACCCGTAATCAAACTTTTGATTCCTTCATTTTATCCAAACAAATACAACTTTACTCCATAAAATTCATTGGGTCAACCGGCGCCCCGTCTTTCATAATTTCAAAATATAAATTTGGTCCTTCGACACTATAATATTTCGTCGGTGAATTCAGTGTTCCCACTTCCTCTCCGGCTGCAATATAATCTCCAACTGCTGCCGCCACTTCATCCAGCTGGCCATAAACCGCAGTATACCCATTTCCCATATCAAGTGTCACGGTAGTTCCTGTCTGGGCAGTCTGTTCAATACTCTCTACAACTCCTGCTGCCGCTGCGTGGATCACTTCTCCCTGCGTTCCACCAATAATCAGTGCAGGATTATATTTATACTGCTCCAATGTTGGAAAATATACTGTATGATCCATACTAAAACTCAAAAGTGTTGCTCCGCTTGCCGGCCAGGCAAGTGTGCTTTCCTGAGTAAACCACACATTCTGTGTATTTGAAGATGCCGTGCTTTGAATTTCCTCTGTGGATGTATTTCCATTCTCCATACTGTTTTCATTCTCTTGCTGAACATCCTTTTGGGATTCCTGGTTTTCTGCATTATCCTCTTCTGAATCTGTGTCTGTAGGAAGAATATCATCTGTATTCGCCAATGTACTATCATCTTCTGTAAGCTGTTCTGCTGTTGTTTGCGCATCTTTGATCTCCTGCTCCATATCTTTTTTGTAATGATTGTATGTGTAGCTCCCAACCATTGTAATTACCGCAACAAAACAAAGTACTGCGCCAACTGCAGCTCCCTTTCCTTTCAAAAAGGCCGGTCTTTCATTTTTATTCATAATCATCACCTCTGGCTATAGCATTGCCTGAAATGATCGATCTTATTCATCTATGTGGTGTAGTTCTGTTCCTTCATAAAAATATTGCAGGATCTCTTCATAATTTTTCCCATCCTTTGCCATTTCCTGTGCAGTCCACTGACTCATTCCGAATCCGTGCCCTTTTCCAACAGTTGCAATCTTCAACCCGTGTGGACTTTCATAAAAAGAAAATGAACTCGAAGGAAGTTTCAGTGCATCACGGAACTGATCTCCTGTACATATCGTCTCTCCAATCCTCATTTTTCTGACATAACCGGAAGAATCCCATTCCTGAATTTCAAAATCTTCGTATCCATACCCATTTTCTGCTTTTTTCTGTTCCTCTGCCACAAGGAATTCTCTACATCTCTTTTGTATCTCTTTATATTCTATCAAATGTACCTGAATTTCATCTTCTGCCGCCTTGTCAAGCGGACATTCTTTTGCTGTGATGTACGGATAATCTGCATTCCCAAGTACCTCCTGCACGTCTCTGGTCTTTCCATTACTGGATTGATGAAACGGTGCCCATGCAAAGGTCTCATGATACCACAGTACAATTCCTTTTGTTTCCTGTGCTGCCTGTTGACATTTTTTCAAATTCTCTTCGTATTTTGTCCCCCACTTTTTCTTCATCTGAGTCTGCGTCAGACATTTATCCAAAATAGTTTGCTTTTCTTTCTCTGTTCTGTACAACTCTGTACGTAGAACAACCGCCTGTGCCTTCAATGCTTCTATTTCATATCCTCCATCTGTTTCTCCTGCGAGTATTCCTGCGAGATACACAGATGCATTATCGCTGTCAGCTCCCTGCACCGCATTCTTTCCGTTTATAAAAACAGAAATGATGTAAGGAAGTAAAAACAGTATGATAAGAAATGCAAAAAATAACTTTATTTTATTTCTAATTGTATCACGCATAAAAACAGCCCTCCATACTCTATTGTATGGAAGGCTGTCCTATTTTAGAACTTATCTGGTTTCATTCTCCGTGTAATTGCTTATTCGAAAAGGTCCTGTCCTGATGGAACTTCAACCTTCTCCAGATGCCAGATATCACGAACATACTCTTCGATTGTTCTGTCAGATGTGAACTTACCGCTGCATGCTGTGTTCATCATTGCCATCTTAGACCATCTCTGCTGATCTCTGTAAGCTTCTTCTACTCTCTTCTGTGCATCTGCATAAGAACGGAAGTCTTTCAGAATGAAGTAAGTATCTGCTTTGTCTGTACACTGTGTATTCAGCAGTGAGTTATACAGATTGATATACATGTTGTGATCGCCGTTAGAATATGTTCCATCCATCAGCTGATCTACGACACGTTTGATCTCCCAATCATTAAAGTAAACATCTGTTGGGTTGTAACCGCCATTGTTCTCGTAATTGATTACTTCCTGTGAACTCAGACCGAAGATAAATGCATTCTCTTCTCCGACTTCATGAACGATCTCTACATTTGCTCCGTCCATTGTTCCGAGTGTCGGTGCACCGTTCAACATGAACTTCATGTTACCTGTACCGGATGCCTCTTTGGAAGCTGTTGAAATCTGTTCGCTGACATCTGCTGCTGCGAAAAGAATCTCTGCATTGGATACTCTGTAGTCTTCGATAAATACAACTTTCAGCTTTCCGTTGATGCTTCTGTCGTTATTTACAACATCTGCTACGGAGTTGATCAGTTTGATTGTCTCTTTCGCACGAAGGTATCCTGCTGCCGCCTTTGCTCCGAAGATAAATGTTCTTGGGTAGAAGGACATCTCCGGATGCTCTTTGATCTGATTGTACAGATACATGATATGCAGGATATTTAACAGCTGACGTTTGTACTCATGCAGACGTTTTACCTGAATGTCAAAGATAGAGCGAGGATCTACATCGATTCCGTTATGCTCTTTGATATATTTCGCAAGGCGAACTTTATTCTGGTATTTAATTTCCATAAATTCACGTCTTGCGTCTTCGTCTTCAACAAGTGGTTTCAGCTTTGCAATCTGAGACAGATCTGTGATCCATCCATCACCGATCTTATCTGTGATCCAATCCGCAAGAAGTGGGTTTCCATGTGCGAGGAAACGTCTCTGTGTGATTCCGTTTGTCTTATTGTTGAATTTCTCAGGCATCATCTGATAGAAATCTTTCAGTTCCTGTTTCTCAAGGATCTCTGTATGAAGCTGTGCAACACCATTTACAGAGAATCCTGCAACGATTGCCATGTTAGCCATACGAACCTGTCCGTTCATAAGGATTGCCATTTTGCGGACTTTCTCTTCATTTCCCGGATACATTTCGCGAACCTTAATCAGGAAACGACGATCGATCTCCTGTACAATCTGGTAAATACGTGGAAGCAGTTTAGAGAACAGGTCGATTGGCCATTTCTCAAGTGCCTCTGCCATGATTGTATGGTTTGTATAAGCACAAGTCTTACTTGTAACTTCCCATGCATCCTCCCAGCTTAATCCTTCTACGTCGATGAGGAGACGCATTAATTCTGGAACTGCAACTGTCGGGTGAGTATCGTTCATCTGGATAACAACCTTCTCATGCAGTTTTCTGATATCACCATGTTTTTTCTTATACTTCTCGATCAGAGCCTGAAGACTTGCAGAAATAAAGAAATACTGCTGTTTCAGACGAAGCTCTTTTCCTGAGTAATGGTTATCGTTCGGATAGAGAACATCAACGATCAGTTTTGCAAGGTTTTCCTGCTCTACTGCTTTGTGATAATTTCCTCTGTCAAACTCATCAAGTTTGAAATCTGTGATCGGTTTTGCATCCCATACACGCAGTGTATTTACTACGTGATTGCCATATCCGACGATTGGCATATCATACGGAACTGCCATGACAGACTCATAGTTTTCCTGGATAAATTTATCTTTTCCTGTAACAGGATCTTTCTCGAAACGGATATTTCCGCCAAAACGTACTTCTTTTGCGTACTCTTCACGGCGAATCTCAAACGGATTTCCTTCTTTCAGCCAGTTGTCCGGAACCTCTACCTGATATCCATCTTTGATTTTCTGTTTGAACATTCCGTAACGATAACGGATTCCACATCCATATGCCGGGTAATTCAGTGTAGCGAGAGAATCAAGGAAACATGCTGCAAGACGTCCAAGACCTCCATTACCAAGAGCCGCATCCGGCTCCTGGTCTTCAATCACGTTCAGATCAATATTCATCTCTTCCAGTGCTTCTTTTACTTCTTTATATGCTGTCATATTGATGAGGTTATTGCCAAGTGCACGTCCCATAAGGAACTCCATTGACATATAGTATACTGTCTTGGCATCTGTCTCATCATATCTTTTCTGTGTCTCAATCCAATCATCGATAATCACATCTTTGACTGCATAGGATACTGCCTGGAATAACTGCTGCGGCGTAGCCTCATCGATTGTCTTTCTATAAAGTGTCTTAACGTTATCCTTTACTGCCGCTTTAAAAGCCTTTTTCTCGAATCTTTTACTGAACATGTTTATTACTCTCCTTTTTTCTCAACACCCATTGTAACTGCTTCGCCGTTGATCTTCCATTCTTTCACGTAACCAGCCGGCTGTGCTTTTACAACTTCATCCGCAAGTACCTCACCTGCGATCAGTGTATTGTTCTTTTCGAAGACAGCTTCTGCCTTTTCACTACCCTCGTATGTAACTTTGATTCTGTCCATAACTTCGAAATCAGCTTCTTTTCTCATTGTCTGGATCTTGCTGATGATCTCACGTACAAATCCCTCTTCCAGCAGCTCTGGTGACAGGTTTGTATCGAGAACAACTGTGATTCCGTTGTCATTTACAGATTCATATCCTTCAATCTGTGCTGTATCGATCAAAAGGTCTTCCTTGAAAAGTTCGATCTCCTGTCCGTTTACATCCAGTTTGAGTGCACCTGTAGCGTTGAGCTCATCCATTGCTGCATTTCCATCGATGTCGTTAAGCGCCGCTTTGATACCACCTAACATCTTACCATATTTCGGTCCGACTGTCTTTAATTGTGGTTTAAAACTATAAGAAGTAAAGTCTCTTACATCATCTGTAAATTTAACATTTTTAACATTCAGCTCGTCTGCAACGATCTCCTGATAGAATTCTGGAAGATCAAAGTCTGCTTTCACAAACATCTTTCCGATCGGCTGACGGTTCTTGATGTTGGACGCATTACGGCATGCACGTCCCATAACAACAAGGTCAAGAACATGTTCCATGTTATTTTCAAGTTCTTTGTCAATCTGATCTTCATGAACTTCTGGGAAGTCACAAAGGTGAATACTTTCCGGAGCATCCTTATCAATGCTGCGAACCAGGTTCTGATAAATCTCTTCTGTCATGAACGGGATCATCGGAGCTGCTGCCTTAGATACTGTAACAAGAGCTGTGTACAGAGTCATGTAAGCATTGATCTTATCCTGCTCCATTCCCTTTGCCCAGAAACGCTCACGGCTTCTTCTTACATACCAGTTACTCAGATCATCTACGAAATCCTGAAGCACACGTGCTGCCTCTGGGATTCTGTAATTGCCAAGATTATAATCTACATCTTTTACCATTGTGTTCATCTTGGAGAGGATCCACTTATCCATAACCGGAAGTTTATCATATTCCAGAGTATATTTTGTTGCATCAAAATTATCAATGTTCGCATAAAGCACGAAGAATGCATAAGTATTCCAAAGTGTTCCCATGAACTTACGCTGTCCTTCCTGAACGGCTTTTCCGTGGAAACGGTTCGGAAGCCACGGAGCACTGTTGATGTAGAAATACCAGCGGATTGCATCTGCTCCGTATTTCTCAAGTGCATCAAACGGATCAACCGCATTTCCTTTAGACTTACTCATCTTCTGTCCGTTCTCATCCTGAACATGTCCAAGAACGATAACATTCTTATATGGAGCCTTGTTAAACAGCAGTGTTGAGATTGCAAGCAGAGAGTAGAACCATCCTCTTGTCTGGTCTACCGCCTCGGAAATGAAATCTGCCGGGAACTGTCTCTCAAATAAGTCTTTATTTTCAAATGGATAATGATGCTGTGCAAATGGCATAGATCCACTGTCGAACCAGCAGTCGATAACTTCCGGTACTCTGTGCATCTCTTTACCACACTCCGGACACTTGATTGTTACAGCATCGATGTATGGGCGGTGAAGCTCGATATCATCCGGGCAGTTATCAGACATTGATTTCAGTTCTTCAATGCTTCCGATAGAGTGCATATGTCCACACTCACACTGCCAGATATTCAGTGGTGTTCCCCAGTAACGGTTACGGCTGATTCCCCAGTCCTGAACATTCTCGATCCAGTCACCGAAACGTCCTTTACCGATACTTTCCGGAATCCAATTAATTGTGTTATTATTTCTGATCAGATCGTCGCGAACTGCTGTCATCTTGATGAACCAGGACTCACGTGCATAGTAGATCAGTGGAGTATCACATCTCCAGCAGTGAGGATAGCTATGCTCGAACTTCGGTGCATCATAAAGAAGTCCTCTTGCATCCAGATCCTTTAATACTTCCGGATCAGCTTTCTTTACAAACAGACCGGCGAACGGTGTGGATTCTGCCATATCACCCTTCTCATCTACAAGCTGTACGAATGGAAGATCATATTTTCTTCCTACATTCGCATCATCTTCACCAAATGCAGGTGCGATGTGAACAACTCCTGTACCATCTGTAAGAGTTACATATTCATCACATACAACATAGAATGCTTTCTTGCGCTGTTTTGCAGCCTCGTCTGCTGCACACTGATACAGCGGCTCATATTCTTTTCCTTCCAGATCAGTTCCCTTATAAGTCTCAAGAATTTCGTAAGCATCTTTGCCTTCTTCTGCAAGTCTTCCAAGAACTGTATCAAGCAGTGCACATGCCATATAATATACATGTCCGTCTGCTGCCTTAACCTTTGCGTAATCTTCTTTCGGATTTACACAAAGTGCAAGGTTGGATGGAAGTGTCCAAGGTGTTGTTGTCCATGCAAGAATATATGCATCTTCATCTTTTACTTTAAAACGAACGATTGCTGAACGCTCCTTGACATCCTTGTATCCCTGTGCAACTTCCTGTGCGGAAAGCGGTGTTCCACAACGCGGGCAGTAAGGAACGATCTTAAATCCTTTGTAAAGGAGTCCCTTATCCCAGATCTTCTTCAGAGCCCACCATTCAGACTCGATAAAATTGTTATCATATGTTACATATGGGTGCTCCATGTCAGCCCAGAATCCAACTGTACCGGAGAAATTCTCCCACATTCCTTTGTATTTCCATACACTCTCTTTACATTTCTTGATAAATGGTTCAAGACCATATTTCTCAATCTGATCTTTTCCATCAAGACCAAGAAGCTTCTCAACTTCAAGCTCTACCGGAAGACCATGTGTATCCCATCCGGCCTTTCTTGGAACCATATATCCTTTCATTGTACGGTATCTCGGGATCATATCCTTAATAACACGAGTTAAAACGTGTCCGATATGCGGTTTACCATTTGCTGTCGGAGGTCCGTCATAGAAAATATAATCCGGACATCCTTCTTTTTCATCCATACTTTTCTGGAAGATTTCATTATCATCCCAGAACTTTTCAACTTCTTTTTCACGGCTGACAAAATTCATGTCAGTTGAAACTTTCTTATACATGTTCTTATCCTTTCCTGAGTTTATTTTATGATTCTTAAAAAAAGAAAGGCTTCCGTCCTGTAATAGGACGAAAGCCTGAACTTCTCTCGTTAAACCACCTGTTACATCATACTTAGGTCTGATTTCTGACCTGCATATGGTATCCTTTAACGCCGGACACGCGTCAGTCCTTACTCTCTCTTTCTGCAGAAACCTCTTTTCTGCATCTGTTTCAGGAACTGCTGCTCTGGAGTGATCTTCAAAAATCTCTTACTTGCACCGGACTCCCACCATCTCCGGCTCGCTGTAACGTTCGGATAAATCCTACTGTCTCCGTCATCGCTTTACCTGTGAACTTCTACACACGGCTTATTATAAAGAGATTCTTGGCTCTAGTCAAGGTTTATTATGATAAAAAAAGTGCGAAAAAACGTTGTTTTCAGCGTTCTTTCGCAAATTTCTGTTTTCTTATCTGCGGCGTTTCTTCTTTCTTTTCACATTACCACTCTTTGCATTTCTTCTTTTTCCTTTTTTTCTTCTGCGACGTCTTATCTGCTTCCGGTAATTCGCAAGTACAACAATGATAATCAATAAAATCACAACTGCAATTACAACTCCGATCACAATTTTCATAAACTTTGAAATCCCGGTTACGACAGTTGAAGTTGTCTTATCTTTCTTTTTTCCCAAAACAGCTGCACTGCTTTCCTCTGTTTTTTCTATCGCAGCTTTTACACTGCCTACTTCCTGCCCTTTATAAGTAAATGTTACTGTTCCGGATCCATCCTTGTTGCTGTCTTCCTTCACTTCTGCTTTCACATCAGAAAATTGTGCACTCTTCGGAAGTACGATATAAGCATCTTCGTCTTCATAAGACTTCACACCTTCCGGAAGCTTCTGATCCTTCAAAGATATTTTTGAAAAATTACTGTAAGCATAATCAAACATGGCACGAGTATCTATATAAGCATCATTTCCAAAATCATAAAGTACCACCGCAACAAGCTGCATATCTCCGTTATCTGCCATTGTCACAAGCGTTGTTCTTGCCTGATCTGTGTAGCCGGTCTTACCGCCCTTGCAGTATTCATAATAATTATCATTCTGTGGCCAGAGCATCTTGTGCTTCTGCTGGAAAGTACGTTCTTCATTCACCAGATTCGTTGCCGGAATCGTATGGCTTAACGATTGGGAAATTGTCCGGAACGCTTCCTTCTGATAAACTGCTGCACCAATTCTTGCCATATCATGCGCCGTTGTATAATGTTGTTCATCATGAAGTCCGTTCGCATTCGTCCAGTGTGAACCTGTACATCCAAGTTTTTCTGACTCATCATTCATCGCCTGAATAAATGTGTCATAACCCCCACCCATCTTCTTGCCAACACTCTCAGCTACTGCATAAGAGACCTCATTTGCCGATGCCAGAAGAACGGCATAGAGCGCATCTTCCATACTGATCTGCTCCCCCGGCGTCATGCCGATATGGGCATCGCCATATTCCAGAAAGGAGATGCTGTCCTGGGAAAATTCTACCGTATCTGTAAGCTCTGCATTATCCAGCGCAACCAATGTTGTCAGAAGTTTTGTAATACTCGCCGGATAATGCTTCTTTTCAATCTGCTTGCTATATAAAACTGCCCCACTGTTCATATCCATAACGATTGCAGAGTCCGCATAAGTTGCCGGTCCCTGTGGCCAGTTCTCCACACTGTTTGAATCCGGTACGATCGCATAACAGTTCTGACGCTGTGTCTCCCTGTCTTCTTCCGCTGTCTGAGTTGAATCTGTTGTGGCTGCCGCCGTTTCTTCCTCAGCAAATATCTGTACTGCCGGCATTAATATCATAGATGCCGCCAGAAAAAGAGACAGACAGCGCTTTCCGTATTTCTTAAAATTTATCATAAAGGAAATCCTCCGGTTGTTTGAATTCATAACGCAAAAATCCCCACAGACCTTTCATCTGTGGGGAATCTGTGACTATTATTATAATTCTACTAAAAGTTTTTTTCAATAGTCCGGAGGCTATTTTCTTTCAACTATCGAATCTCTTCCATCATGATTTCTGCTCCCGCAGCCTCTACCGCAAGACTGTCTTTCTGTGGATAGAACCGTGTGGTGAATACATACTCTCCATTATTTACAAATACTTCCACAGAGGATTTATCCACAAGAATTTCAACACTTGAAATTTTATCTACATCAACATAACGCATTCCTCTTCCTGCAGATACAGAATTTTTATCCTGACTTGTGAAATGCATCTCAAATCTTCCATTTTTGTACTCAAGAATCAATTCTTCATCAATCACTGTCCTGAATTCATTGTTCTGAATGCCCGAGATATTCACATCATAGACTTTATATCCATCTTTTTTCAACATTCCGGCTGACTTATCCACAAGAGTTTTCCTCTTTTGCAATTCTCTGACCGGTCTCTGACAAACTTTACCGTCTTTCACAAATACTTCTCTCGGGAAAGTGAAGCAGTGCTGCCACCCTTCTGCGATCGTCAGATTAGTATATTCTTTACAATCCGGCATTCCCATCCAGCTGATGTGAACCCTTCTTCCATCTTCAGTCTCAAAACTCTGCGGTGCATAGAAATCAAATCCGTAATCCCAAAGCATGTATTCTGAAAGTTTATAATCATCTAAAATATTTCCATCAACCATGAAATATCCTGACTGATAAACATTTCTGTCATCCCATACTCCGCCTTCAAGTCCCTGCACAGAAGCAGAAAGAATTTTTGTTCCATCTACCTCAAAGTAATCCGGGCATTCCCACATATAACCAAACGGTTTCTCTGATTCCACACGGCTTCTGAACTTCCAGTTAATCTTATCTTTTGACTCGAAGATCAATGCCTGTCCGACATCTTCTTTTGTACGTGCACCCTGAATCATGTAGTAAGTATCTCCGTCTTTCCACACCTTCGGATCGCGCACATGGCAAGTCAGATCTGACGGGTAATCCACATTTCTCATCAGTTCTTTTTTTGATCCAAATGTCTTTCCATCCTCACTGACAACAAGAACCGTATTTGACTCGCGTCCTGTGTTGATATAGTCAAAATCTCCGTCTTCCAGCTTTACATTGCCTGTATAGTAAACATACATTTTGTCATCTTCGATAAATGCTGATCCGGAGTATACACCATGACAGTCAAATGGCTGATCCGGATATAACTTTACTCCCTGGTATTCCCAGTCGATCATATCTTTGCTTGTATAGTGCCCCCACATCTTCACGCCGCCTTCGGCATTAAATGGAGAATACTGAAAAAATGCATGATAGATCCCATTCAACTGGCACAATCCGTTCGGATCATTGAGCCAGCCAACAGGAGGCATCAGATGCAGCTTCTCACGATAATCCGCTCCTTCTTTCTGCCCTTTTTCTTTCATCATCTCTTCCGTCATATCTACCAGTTTAATCAGATCCCTTGTTAATGCATTCATGCTCTTGTCTCCCTTTTTCCATTTACAGCCGTTCTATTCTGCAAGAATTCTTCTTTGAATAAAACGGCTGTATCTTTTTAATCACTGTTCAATTTATTTCTCAATCTTCATTGCGAGATCAGCTGTTGTAACTGTTCCCGCTGCTGTCTTCTCTACTTTGCTGAAGTCATCTGCATTCGTCAGTATCATCATCGTAGTTGTCGGATGTCCTGCTGCTTTGATAGCATCCAGATCTGCTTCGATCAGCACATCGCCCTTACGAACCTTTGCTCCGTCTGCTACTTTCTTTACAAATCCTTTTCCATCCATGGAAACTGTATCAATTCCAATGTGGATCAGAAGCTCTGCTCCTGCTTCCGTTGCGATGCATACTGCATGCCCTGTATCGAAGATATTCATTACTTCACCGTCACATGGTGCTACAATCTTTCCATCTGTTGGCTCAACTGCAACAGTTGTTCCAAGCATCTCTGATGCAAATGTCTCATCTGCTACTTCTGCTGTCGCAACAACATTTCCGTTTACCGGGCTTGTAATTTCTTCTGCTGAAACATTTTCTGCTTCTACTACATTCTCTGTCTCTTCTGTTTTCTCAACTGTTGTCTCTGTTGCGGCTGTCTTAACTACCGGCTCTTTATCTTTGTAAATCATGAAGGAGATCACAAATGCTACTCCTACTGAAATTGCCATCTCGATAATGTACTGAAGCGGCTGATTCAGGCAAAGCAGGATACCGAAGATACCTGTTACTCCAGTTCCTTTTGCTCCGAGATGTACAAGTGATGCATACAATGCTCCGCATCCTCCACCAATACATCCTGCGATAAATGGTTTGAAGAATCTTAAGTTTACACCAAAGATTGCCGGCTCTGTGATTCCCATAAATGCACTAAGTGATGACGGAAGTGCAAGGGATTTAATCTTCTGATCTTTTGACTTAACGCCAACTGCCAATGCTGCTGCACCCTGTGCTACATTCGCTGCACTTGCAAGTGGAAGCCAATAAGTTACTCCGTATTTTGCCAGCTGACCAATATCAATGGCTGTGTACATCTGATGAATACCTGTTACTACTGTCGGTGCATACAAACCTCCCATGATCAGACTTCCAAGTCCGAGCGGAAGTGTCAGCATCCACTGGATTGCTCCAAGGATCGCATTCTCACCCCATACAAAGATCGGTCCTATAATGGAAAGTGTAAGATATCCTGTCACGAATACGCTGACAAGTGGTGTTACAAACAGGTCAAGTGCTGCCGGAACCACCTTGTGCAGCTTCTTTTCTAATACAGAAAGGATCCATACTGCAATAATGATCGGGATTACATGTCCCTGATATCCAACCATATCGATGTGATACAGTCCGAAGAATACGCTCTGTGTCTGCTGTACACCTTCTGTTGCAACCGTATAAGCGTTCTGCAATGACGGATGAATCATAATCATACCGATAACAGCTCCAAGATACTGGTTTGCACCAAATGCTTTCGCAGCTGAAAATGCAATCAGAATCTGCAGAAATGTATAAGCGATATTACTGAACAAATTCGCAAACACATAAATAGAACTGCTTGTATCAATTGCTAAAAATCCATTTGCATTCATGAAATCCAGCGCATTCATGATTCCCATCAGGAAACCACTTGCTACGATGGCCGGAATGATCGGTACAAAAATATCACCTAACAGCTTGATGGCCTTCATAAACCAGTTCTGCTTCTCTGCCGCTGCTTCCTTTGCCTCAGCTTTTGTGCTTGCTGTAATACCTGCGATCGCGATAAATTCATCAAACACCTTATTCACTGTTCCTGTTCCAAGAATAATCTGAAGCTGTCCAGATGCCTCAAATACTCCCTTTACTCCATCCACATTCTCTATTGCCTCTTTATCTGCCTTACTATTATCTGCGATAACAAGACGAAGACGCGTTGCGCAGTGCGCTGCGGATACAATATTCTTACTTCCACCTACATATCCCAGAATCTCCTGGGCTGTTTTCCTGTAATCCATGATTACTCTCCCTTCCTTCTATGTTTTATGTGTAATCGTTTTCATATCTTATGATTTTATATTAAATAAAAAAATGCCATTTGTAAAGATGGCATTTTTACTAATTCTGATTCTTCTGTTTTGTTTAACTTGCACTATACTCTTGGTTACATTCATTCAAATCTATTCACGATCTGGAATCCCAGCTTCATATGCACCGGCACCGGATTTTTCTCTTCAATCTGTTCAAGTAAGAGCTCTGCCCCCTTGATTCCACTCGTTTTATACCCAAAATGAACCGTTGGAATACCGCCTGTCACAGCCCTTAACATCTGATTATCACCAAATCCTGTGACACAGATACCAGACTGTTCCAAAATGTGTAGCATCCTTGCACCAGAATTCTGAACCGATTCCGGAACCGCCTTTTTACTCTGTGCGATCAATGCCTCGATTGCTCCTGCTGCAATCGTATCTGTTGCGCATGATATGATATCGATTCCATTTTCTTCACTCAACAAATCCACTGCTGCTTCATATCCGCCGCTCATTGTAAATTCTGATTCGCGTCTGTACCGATGGTCATCGAAAGTAATCCCTGCTTCCTGAAGTCCCTTGCGGAACCCGTCTTCTCTGGCAGCACCTGCTGCCTTATCTTCACGAGTAACACCAATATATGCAATCTTGCAATCTTCAGGTCTTCCACCATTCCGCTTCAGTGCTTTCACCGCAACTTCTTGTCCCATTGCTCTTCCCGCACCAAAATCATCATGATAGATACAGCTTGCCATTTCTGTCTCCTGTCCCACAATCACAACCGGAACCTTTGATTCTTTTAAAAATCTCCGATGCTCGTCTGTAAGCACTGTACCGATCAGTACAATTCCATCTACCGGATAACTTTCAAAGATTCTCAGATAAGTCAGCTCATTCTTTGGCTGATTATCCGTGCTTGCAAGAAGCATCTGGTACCCTCTTGCCGAAAGAACCTGTTCAATTCCCGCTGTGATCCGGCTGATTGATTCTGAATTGATCTTCGGAGCCACCACACCAACCAGATGTGCGCGTCCGGTTCTTAGGATTCTTGCCTGAGTAGACGGCTGATATCCCGTCTTCTCAATCACTTTACGGATCTGCTCCTTTTTCTGTTCACTCACATATCCGCCATTCAAATATCTTGATACTGCTGCGCTGGACACCCCGGCCATCTGCGCAATCTCTTTTATCGTCATTGTATACTGCCTGCCTTTATTTCCCTGATTTTCGAAATTATCCAGATCCATTTTCGCTCTTTTTCTAGCTTTGACCTGAACCTGAATGACATTCACATTTTAACATTCAACAGACAAATATGCAACGGCGTTGCGCTACATCATTCTTTATCTACCTGTTACTGTTCACACGATGTGCGACCAGCAACGCATCTCGCCATTTTAAATCGCCTTTGGCGATGGGGCGAGATGCATTCAAGTCAAAACACGCATCCTCCGTGTCAATCAGCGGAGTGATTGACACGGGAGTGAACAGTAACCTGTCCCTATCATATAAAAATCCATAAAGTATTACTCTTCCATTCGTCTGATCGTTAGAACAAGTAGATAAGCCAATGATCCTGTTCCACCCCTCTTTTCCTTTTTTCTCAGGAAGACGATACTGCACGGCATGTGCCTTTATATATTCCATCAGTTCTTCCAGATTCTCTTTCTTATAATCTTGTGGATTATAAATAACTTCATCATACGCATCCGTCTCCACACAGGCGAACCACTGGATTTTTTCTAACTGTTCATCCAAATATAGCGTACCTGTTTTGTGCGATTCAAAATACTCCTTTTCTTTATAATTCATCACATCCCCAAACATTGCGCCATTATCCATATGGTGACCATATAATAAACTGTAACTGTCAATAAATTTTCTGTCATTTCTGCTATCCAAAAAAATACTTCCTGAAAGAGCAAATTCTCCATAAATATCCTGATTGATATATTCCAGATTTGTTTCTCCCTGCACAACCGGATAATCAATCTTTGTTCCGTCTACCGTCAGCCAGGCACACACATCCGGATTGATTTTCTGAAGTTCCTGCAGGGACGGACTTTCATCCGTTTTCCCTGCAGGTTTATATTTCATCAATTCTCCACTGATAAACGCACGTCGGTTGATCTGGCAGGTGTCCCATAATGAGTATGCACCATAAAGAAGCATAAGAATAATAAAGAGCGCTGCCAGAATTTCCAATATCTTATTTCCCGCTTCTATAACTTTAAAAAACAGCTCTTCCCTCTGCTCCCCTGCCTCCTGACCTTCTGTCGTTTCGTTTATCATGCTCTTTTTCTACGAAAGAAAACTGATCCAAATGCGCCTGCCGCACCCACAAGTAATACGTATGGTGTGTATTTCTTTGCAACGCCTGTTACTACAGCCGCATCTTTCTCATTTACATACTGAACTACTGTACCATCTTCTTTTGTAGTTCCTGTCTTTGTTCCGGTCGCAGTTGTTTCTCCATCAATCGTAGTAGTATATCCATCTTTATTCGCATCGGTCTCTGTTACCGTGTATTTATCAGATTCTGTCAATCCATAAATTGTAATTGAACCTGTATCAGAAATCTGATAAGAAGTTTCTGCTTCATTGCTTGTGATGTATTCTGTAAGTGCCTGTGCATTTGCATTTTTCTTCACTACAACTTTGTAGAGTTCTCCCTGTCCACCATTCACCGCAACCTTGAATTCGAAGGATTTATTTTTAACTCCCTGATTACCTGTGATCGTTTTTTTGATCGTCACATCATGCGTTGTATCATTTTCTGCACCATAATCATTGATAAATTCAAGATCACCTTTTTCACCATTATTTTCTGTAATTACATTTCCAACATAAAGTGCTCCATCTGCTCCGTTATATACAAAAAGATAAACATCTCTGCTTGCTGTATCATAATCGATTCCTTCATAAGAGCCTGCATCTTCAGTCACAACATAATGATAAACACCAGCATGTTCAAATACCTCTGCATTAATTTCCAATGTTGCATTCTTGCTGTAAGCTGCTGCCAGTGTATCTTCTCCTGATGGCTGGAATCCGATTGTCTGAGTGGCCGTGATTCCACCTGTCACACCGGCATATACTACATTATCTCTCCAATTTTCTGCTGCTTCACCATTCTCCACATGAAACGAAAATGATGTATTTGGCTGGTATGTATTTCCATCCGTTGTCACCGTTTTCTTCAGATTCAGCTGTGTGATCGGTTCATTTTCCTCGGCTGCCGCATTTACCACGCAAACTGACATCATCATCATGCTCGCCATTGCCATTGCTGAAATACGTCCTACTGTTTTCTTATTCATAATCTCTACCTCACTTTTTACTCTGATTTCCGGGTTTCAGATATCTGACCGGCGGAGCACCGTAATTACTCTGCCTTTTATCTCCTTGTCCTTCACAGCTCCAAAATACCGGCTATCTTTTGCATTTCCCCGCTGATCTCCCAGAATAAAATATTCTCCGCTATTCAGCGTCAGTGGATAGACCGTGTCACTTTCGTATTGCGGTGTATCATAGAAAATATCATTTTCCACAATCTTACTTCCATTGATCTTTACCTTTTCGTCCTCTGTAATCTCTACTGTATCGCCGCCGGCTGCGATCACTCTGCCCACATATTTCTCTCCTGCTTTCTGAAGAACCACCACATCCCCGCTTTTCGGTTTTTCCAGTCGATAATAAAAGAGTAGATCTCCCGCACTGATGCGTGGCGACATGTCATTGTTTTTCATGGTTGTAATCCCAAACAACAGCCCGAATAAAACCCACAGAAACACCAGAAGAAATGCAAGACGAATCAGAAAAAGATGAATCTCTCCTTTTAATTTCATGAATCTGTTTCTTTCCTCTTTCTTCGAAGAAACAGAAAAACTGCTCCTCCTGTTATGCCTATTGTTTCTATCAGGATTGTAGGAAGCACCCTGTTCTCTACTCCTGTCGGAACAACCATAAGCGGTTGATACTGATTCGTATAAGTTACTGTTGCAGTCTGCTCCTTTGTTACATTAATTCGTGCTGTCATCCCCTCTGCCTGACTTTCCTGTCCCACGAGATAAAAGGTATGCTCCAGCCTATAGTTATTCTGTTCCTGAGCAATCTCCGTCACTGTATATTCCCCAGGTTCAACCGCCTGGAGCGATGCACTCCACTGACCATTTTGCGGAAGCTTCACTTCTTCGATCACTTCTTCTCCCCGTTTTATCTGAAATGTAAAGGACTCGTCCGGAATCTGACTTGCTGCAATTCCTTCCACCTGCTTTGTGATTATCAGATTACCTGTTTTGGCCGGTGGGTTTGGGAGATCCTTTCCAAAAGAAATGTTATCGAGCAGGTTTCCATTTGACAGATTTCCATTTGCTGCCGCTACTGCCACAAAATAAAATCGAGTAACATATTGCCCTGCCGGAACTGTATAATCTCCATAGTGATAAGTCCATTTCCCAGTTTTATCTGACAATACCGCCTGCACATCAGGATTACTCTGATCAAATCCAGATCCTGCCGGATTCCAATCAGAACTCATTGATTTCGTATCACTGATGATAACCGCCATCGTGTCTGTTCCCCAGCGTCCGGCATGTTCCAATCCCCAGTGAAGAACTGTCCCCGGTTCTGTCAAAACATCCTGATAAAGAGCCCCTGGTTCCTCACAGTTTAATTCTGCGAACTGATTTCCCTGTGCCGCACTGCTGATGTTATAAACCGGTTTTGGATCATTAACCGTATTTCCATAATAACTTCGGCTTCCATCTGCAATCTCGATATAATAATCTCTCTGAGTTCCAGAGCCAAAATATGCACCTTTCGCTGTTGTTTTCCAATATAAATCATTCGTTCCATTTGCTACCTGGATAAAATGTGCATTCTTATAAGTCAGTGTTCCTGTATCAGATACTTTTGGCGTCTCAAAACTTCCATTCTGAAGCTTGTCATAATAATTCACCTTGTATTCGGAAGAATAAACTGTCACCGCCTCATTTACTGTCACTTTCACACGAAATGTCTTCTGTGCACCATCTCTTGCAACTTCATAGGATTGCTTTCTACTATCCACAGTCGCTGTATCCTCAATGTCTTTCCATTGACCGTTTTCACTTACCTGCCACTGATAAGCAATTTGATCTGATTCTGTTGTTCCACTAACATCTGCTGTCAGAGAACCTTTTGTAAGAATCTCATCTTTAAGAGCAACTGAAATTTTCTCTGAATCGGTACTTTTCCCTTCCTCTGTTACTACTCCAGACTCAGGGGGAGATTCTTTTGCGTCTGGTTTCTGCATTTCTGATCGGGAAGTCTCTTCCGCATCTGTTTCTTCCGGGAGCACGGTACAATCTGTTCCCTCTGTAGTTTGTACAGCCTCAACTTGTACACCTTCTGCCAGTACCTGAACCCCCATCAACGACAGCATCATCAGTACCGCCATCAGAAATGCAAAATGTCTTCTCAGTTTTCTTCGCATTTTGCCCTCTCCTGTCTTAAATTGAATTGTTACCTTTCAGGAAGTACTGTCGATATATTTTATATCTGCCCTCCTGTCTAATATATGTATGACGCTGGATTTCTGATTATGACTTGAAAGAGATAAAATTAGATTTCTTTAAGATTTTTTACATTTTTTAAAATTTTCTCTTGCAAAGACCATTTAAATATGATAATATATTTTTCGTCGATAAGACAAGGAAATATTCCTCCTTAGCTCAGTCGGTAGAGCATTCGGCTGTTAACCGAAGTGTCGTTGGTTCAAGTCCAACAGGGGGAGTTATGAAGAACATCTCACAGATTTCGCGCTGTGGGATGTTTTTTTGTTGCATATCCCTCCCTAGCGGAGCGTTTTTTGTATATTAGGAAAGGACTTTCCTAATATACAAAAAAACGGACTGTGCAATGCACAATCCGTAATCCTAGTGGAGAATACGAGAGTCGAACTCGTGACCTCCTGCTTGCAAGGCAGGCGCTCTCCCAACTGAGCTAATCCCCCATATGTATGTCCTCAACAGAACTTCTATATGATATCATAGCTTATTGAGAGTGTCAACCCTATTTTTAATATTTTTCTTTTATTTTTCCTACCGGAATCCAAGTAACCAGATCAACAGCGGATTATGGTTGTACAAAAACGTCAAGATCGCGCTCTGCTCAACCATCGCATAACACGTTGTTCCAATCTCTGTCGTATAAATCAGAGTCAGCACAAGGAATGCGATCCATACGATAATAAATCCCAGACCAATTCCAAGCACTCCTCCCGCCAGATGATTAATCGCACCAAGTAACGGAAATTCACCAATAATATTCACCGCATACATCAATGCGCTTACAAGAATGATCGCAATCAAAAATGTCACAAGAAATGACACAACATTGAGGAGCATTCGTGAAATATAGGCCGCAACATATTCTGGGAAAGTTGTAACATCCAGTTCTTCATAAATCGCAGTATTATTATTTTCCAGCAATGCATCTTTCAAAAACTGTGGCAGCATTGAATTCTCAATCTCACGGATCTGTGTATCCTTTGGAAGATCTCCGACCACTTTCAGGATATCCTGTGCAGTTATCCCCAGTTTGTCCCATCCAGATTCGCTTAATGATTTAATCTGGTCTACCGTTAAATTCTCCAGAGGTGTTCCACTGAGATTCGCTTTCAACAGATCATCTGCTGAAATCTCTGGCATAAATGCTTCCACTATCTTCTTCTCCAGTACGTCCTGCGCCGGTGTATGCTTCATCAGCGCATCCGACACGTATGGGGAAAGGAATGACACCAGTACCAGTGTCAATATTGTTGACAGAAGGGATAAACCAATTCTGAGAAATCCCTTCACAAAGCCGGCAATCATGCAGACTAAAAACACAATCCCGACTGCAAGTAACAACCAATTCTCCATATATCTCTCCTATTTTGTCAAATAAACAATTCGCAGTTCATTATCACTCATCACATAGTATCTGTTCAGGCCAAATGCATCAAAGATTTCCTGCGCATCTGCTCCCAGGTCTCCCTTAAACTTCAGGATTCCTGTCGTTGTATAAATACAGCACTTACTTCCATCATACAGAATGATATTGTCTCCATCCATCTTTACATGACTATAATCTCCCTGTATCTCTTTACTGAACACAGTATCTCCTGATTGATTATACATTCTCAACTCATACCCTGACTTCTCCTGATTAAGCAGGACAAATCCAAAATAAGAATCCGAATGGAAAACACTTTTTATCTCTTGATTCACTTTCACTTCTTTTGTCTGCTTTGGAGTATCTTTTCCTGTATAAATCTCAAATCCATTATCTCCAACTGCAACAGATCTGTCATTTCCCATAAAGAAAATCTCGCCGATCAGCATATCTTCATAAGTATCTGCTGTCACTTTGTTATCTGCCTTCTCTTTGCCGGCAGTATCAAAATTATAATATCCGATCCTGCTCTGCACCTGTGTTCCTTTGGTATAAAGATAAGAAACTGCCAGAACCTTTCCATCATCAGACAAATCCAATGCGATCGGATATCCTGTATTTCCAATCGTAATCTGCTGCTCTACCAGAATATTTCCTGCCGCATCATAGGATATGATCTTCGGTGAAGTCTCATCTTTTAAAATTGCACTGACAATTCCCTGATTCGATACTGCGATTCTCTCAATCGGTAATGTTGTCTGAATCTCACCTTTCAACCCATTTTTTGTAAATACGAGAATACTGTTGCCTCCGCTGTCAGCAACCGCAAACACATCGTCTTTCACAACAATCACCGGTGTCTGAAGCTGTGTTGGCTGAATCCACTTTTCCTCATTCTTCTTATTTAGAAATACCACACCGTCATGATTATAACGCACAATTCCATCTGCAAACTGAACGTAATTATTCGTGTCCGAAAGGTCTTTCGCGTAACTGTCTGCCTTGCGGACTGTGCCATAAGTCTTACTATCTAAAAGGAGGTATGTTCCGCAGATTGCCATCGCAATCAGGATGATATAGGTAAGAAGTTCTTTTCTTCTCCGGCGTTTGATCCTTCTTTCCCTTTGTCTCAGCGCTTTTCTATCATCCTGCGTTTTTACCACCTGTAAATTCGACATTTTCTTTCGCGCCATATTGCTCCCCTTATCGTTTGTCTCGTGCACCTTTTTCTGTTGATACACTTTTAGCTTTCACTTGTCTTTCACAGTATAACACGGATTTATGGCAATATCAATTTTTGTCCAATATAGATCAGGTTCCCATTCTGCAATCCATTCATCCGGCTGATCGCATCTACATGATTAACATCTCCATACATTTTTTTACTGATAATTGCAAGGGTATCTCCTTTTTCCACCACATAAATACCATCATTTTCATCTGCTGCAACGGCAGTCCCGGAAACCGGAATACTTTCTGTATTCTTATCTTCCGTCTGTTCTTCCCCTTCATTTTCTTCCGTTATCTCTGCGGATTCCTTTTCTGTATCTGCTGCTTCCTGATTTTTCTCCACAGTAGCTGCTGCTCCACTCGTCTCTTTCACATCAGGTGAGGATGTTTGCTTTTCCCCCTCGGCAACCACATTTATCTTATTCTGGAGGGATTTCATTTTGCTGAAATTATTCATCATAGAAACACCCATCACGATCAGGACCAGTACAAGGCATGTACTGATTCCATACATCAGACTGCCTGTCCTTCTTTCTCTTTTCTGACCGCCCCGTTCACGTACCAGAGAACGAAAGCTTTGTGCAGCCGTATCTTCCACATTTTCTGTCTGAACTGCCCCATTTTTTTTTCGACTTGCAATCATATAATTCTGCATGCACGGATTCTTCTCGTAATAAGTATAATGTCCTCCAATTTCCATCAGATCTCCCAGCTTATGTACAAAAAATACATCTTCCTGGTTTGTCGAATCTTTCATAACAAGAACGGTATTTTTCTTTGGAAATAATTTTTTATGCAGCTTTACGTTGATAGAACCCGGAGCCAGCTGTAAATCATGCTCTGTCACAAACCAGCCTATGATTTCTCCTTCTTCAAAATACTGGCTACATTCTTCACAACCACATTTCCATATCTTGTCATTGATCAGGTATTCACCGCCCTCCTTTTTTAACTCTTTTATTTTTATCGCACCATAAATATAAATATATTCTTCATTATCCTGCTTCTGCATTTCACCAATCAGAAAGGCTCCTTCTGGTTGTTTTTCTTTCTCGCTTTTTTCACTTAACTGAAGAAAAAAAGTATCTACATAATCTTCCACATAGATTTTTGGACTATCACTCACATTTCCTATCTGACGCACATTTTTTGGAATCTGTCTCTCCATTTTATACTCACCTTTCTATCACTTTTATTTAATTTCCCGGGGATTGCCCTTAACATAGCACAAGGAAATCGGGAGATTTTATCAATTAGTGTCAGGTAAGTTCGACAAATATTACTTTTCGTGCACGGCATTTTCTTAATATCTCCAAACATCAAAAAACGCTCCGGTACTCTCTGATTGCAGATATTCTGTAAACAGAAAGCGCGAAGCGTTCTTTTTGTTTTAAATTATAATTTTGCTTTCGAAAATCCGATTATTTTGCAAATGCTTTGATTTTCTCGTAGATGCTGTCTGTATCAAGACCATACTTCTTCAGAAGCTCAAGTGCCGGACCAGACTCACCGAATGTATCATTCACACCGATCTTCATAACCTGTGTCGGAGCTTTCTCTGAAAGTACATCACATACAGCACTTCCAAGTCCGCCGATAACGGAATGCTCTTCAACTGTAACAACTTTTCCTGTCTCTTTTGCAGCTGCTACAACAAGTTCCTCATCGAGAGGTTTGATTGTATGAATGTTGATCACTTTCGCATCAATTCCGTCTGCTGCAAGCTTCTCAGCTGCTTCCAGACAGTTACTTACAGGAAGTCCTGTTGCAATGATCGTCAGGTCTTTTCCTTCTCTTAACACAACACCTTTTCCAAGCTCAAACTTGTAGTCCGGTCTGTCATTGATCACCGGCACTGCGAGACGTCCAAATCTCAGATATACCGGTCCCTGATGCTCGTAAGCAGCACGTACAGCTGCTCTTGCCTCTACATCATCAGCTGGGTTAATTACAACCATTCCTGGAATTGTACGCATCAAAGCGATATCCTCATTACACTGATGTGTTGCTCCATCTTCTCCTACAGAGATTCCGGCATGTGTTGCACCAATCTTTACATTCAGGTGTGGATATCCAACAGAGTTTCTTACCTGCTCAAATGCACGTCCTGCTGCGAACATTGCGAAAGAACTTGCAAATGGAACTTTTCCTGTTGTTGCAAGACCTGCTGCAACACCGATCATATTAGACTCAGCAATACCACAATCGATAAAACGATCCGGATGTGCTTTCTTGAATACACCTGTCTTTGTAGCTGCTGCCAGATCGGCATCAAGTACTACAACGTTATCATGTTCTGTTCCGAGTTCAGCCAAAGCATTACCGTAGCTGTCTCTTGTTGCGATCTTCTTTACTTCTGACATAATGCTTCACCTGCTTTCTCTAATTCTTCCATTGCAATCTTGTACTCTTCATCATTCGGAGCTTTTCCGTGCCATCCTACCTGGTTCTCCATGAAGGATACACCTTTTCCTTTTACTGTCTTAGCAATAATAGCTGTCGGCTGTCCTTTGACTGTCTTTGCTTCTTTGAATGCAGCATCGATCTGATCAAAGTCATTTCCATCAATATTGATTACATGGAAATTAAATGCCTCAAACTTCTTATCGATCGGGTACGGAGAGTTGACTTCTGTAATTGCTCCGTCAATCTGAAGATTGTTATTATCAACGATAACAACGAGATTATCCAGTTTTCTATGTGCTGCCAGCATGGAAGCCTCCCATACCTGACCTTCCTGGATCTCACCGTCTCCGAGCAGTGTGTATACTCTGTAGTCTGCATTGTCAAGCTTTCCTGCGATTGCCATACCTACAGCTGCTGAAATTCCCTGTCCAAGAGATCCTGAAGACATATCAACACCTGGAATGTGTTTCATGTCCGGATGTCCCTGCAGATAAGATCCTGTATGACGAAGTGTCACGAGATCTTCCTTCGGGAAGAATCCTTTCTGCGCAAGTGTAGAATATAATCCCGGAGCTGTGTGTCCTTTAGAAAGAACGAAACGATCGCGATCCGCTTTCTTTGGATCTTTCGGGTCTACGTTCATCTCTTCAAAATAAAGGTATGTAAAAATCTCTGTTGCTGAGAGAGATCCACCTGGATGTCCGGCCTTTGCGCTATGCAGTGCTGTTACAATCCCTTTCCGGATCTCATTCGCAGTTTTCATAAGCTCTAACTTGTTCATGATATCTCCTTTTTAATTTCCATTCTGATTCCATTTTCAGTCTTAACGTTATTTCCCGGATTACTCACCAAAAACAGCAATATAATCCTTTTTAAACTTCTCGATACCTGCATCTGTCAGTGGGTGATGTGTCATCTGCTCGATTACCTTGTAAGGTACTGTTGCAATATCTGCTCCTGCCAGTGCACATTCTGTTACATGGATTGGATTACGTACACTTGCTGCGATAATCTCTGTCTCAATTCCTGCTACTTCGAACATCTCTACGATCTCTGCAATGAGGTCAACTCCCTTTGTAGAAATGTCATCCAGACGTCCAAGGAACGGAGAAACATAAGTAGCTCCTGCTCTTGCTGCAAGAAGTGCCTGGTTTGCTGTGAAGATCAGAGTTACATTTGTCTTGATTCCCTCTGCTGTAAGAACTTTAACAGCCTTCAGGCCTTCTACTGTCATAGGAATCTTAACTACCATGTTCGGATGGATCTTTGCAATCTCACGTCCTTCTGCAATCATGCCTTCTGCATCTGTTGTTGTAGCCTTAACCTCTCCACTGATTGGTCCGTCTACGATAGATGCGATCTCAGCGATAACTTCTTCAAAAACACGTCCTTCTTTTGCGATCAGAGACGGGTTTGTTGTAACTCCGCAGATCACTCCCATGTCATTTGCTTTCTTGATATCCTCTACATTAGCCGTGTCGATAAAAAATTTCATTTTTAAGTCCTCCTATACATGAATCTTCCTCTTACCACTGATACAACTCACTGTTTTTCCAGCAGTAATTCGTTTGTTTATGAGCTGATTATATAGCTTCCAAAACCTGAGGTCAACTGTCTGAAAAATTATTAATAGTCATTTTTCACTTAATAATCCGACATATTAACCGTTTTTATTAATATTAGTTAATATCAATTGTTTCTCTTCTGTATAAAAGTCTTTATTTTAAAGGCTTTATCAACATTTTCTAAAATCAGAATCGTTTGTTTTTGTTGTTTTTATTAGTAATAATTTTATTATTTTTTATTAATTTTAAATAATCCAGCGTCTATACATCAACTATTTTGTCTTCGCATAAGACGTTGTTCCACGAACCACGATCTGTGGCTCATATTCCACATGATAAATACTGACCGGTTCAAATTCCGTATACTTCCAGTCCCTTGAACTGATCTTTTTCATGATGATATCACAGGCATCCATTCCTTTGTGAACTACAAAATGCTCGATTGTTGTAAGTGACACTTTCTTAACTTTGGAAAATAAAGTATTATCACATCCCATAACCGAGACATCTCCGGGAACTTTATACTTCATATCCTGGAGTGCATCCATAATCCCAAATGCGATCATATCATTCAGCCCCACGATTGCAGTGAGATCTTTTTCTGTCCTGAGCAGTTCTTTTGTCAGATCATATCCGATGCGGTACTCTGAATCGATTCCCGGAACATTCCGGTCAAATTCTTCATCTGCTTCTTTTACAATCACCTGATCGCCATATCCGGCTTTTCTGAATTCATCAAGAAAACCTTCTACCCGGCGGAATCTCTGCTTCTGTCTTGCAGTTAATGGCGGTGTAATGTATGCCACATGCTGATGCCCCAGCTCCAGAAGATGTCTGCCCATTAATCTTCCAAGCTTTGTATTATCCAACTCCACTGCATCTACATCCAAATGCTTCTCCTGATTATTGATCACAACAACCGGAATCCTTTCAGACATTTCTTTGAGCTGTCCGAGAAAGCATTTCCCCGGATTGCACATATAGATAATTCCCTGTGCATTCAGAGTCGAGATCATTTTCAGATAACGCTCTTCCAGTTTTAAATCTCTCTGTGTATTACAGACAAAGATTCCGAACCCCTGCTCTGTTGCCCTTGATTCAATTCCTTGCAAAAGCATTACATAGTATGGGTTTGTCAGGTTCGGGCTGATGACAACGAGCAGTTTTTCTCGTCGCTCTCCACGCTGTGTTCTGCGTTTCGGAAGTTCATACCCCAGTTCTTCCGCCGCTGCCTCCACTTTCTGGATTACTTCTTTTGAAAAAGAGACGTTATACTTCTTATTGAGTACCATCGAGACCGTTGCCTGTGAAACTCCCGCGCGCTTTGCCACATCTGAAGATGTAACTTTTTTCTTCGCCATAGCCAGTCCTTCCTGCCGGTGTCTCAAATGCTTTTACAATTCTGTTCTTCCTTCCAATGCCCGGAGCAGTGTTACCTCATCAATGTATTCCAGATCACCACCAACCGGAACACCACTGGCAATCCTGCTCACCTTGATTCCGACCGGTTTGATAAGTTTACTGATATACATTGCTGTTGTCTCGCCTTCCAGACTGGAATTCGTCGCAATGATCACTTCATCCACATCTCCCTGCAGACGCTCCATCAATTCTTTCAGACGGATATCCCCGGGACCGATTCCAAGCATTGGAGAAATTGCTCCATGAAGTACATGATAGACTCCGTTGTACTTTCCGGTCTTCTCATACGCTGCCAGATCACGCGGTGTCTCCACTACCATGATTGTCTTATGATCTCTGTCCGGATTGCTGCAGATTGGGCAGATATCCTTATCCGTCAACGTACAGCACTCCTTACAGTAACGGACATTCTTGCGGGCATCTACGATTGCATTCGCAAGTCCTTCTACCTGCTCTACCGGCATATTGATCACATGAAATGCAAGTCTTTGTGCTGATTTATTCCCGATTCCCGGAAGTCTCGAGAACTCCTCGATCAGACGGCTGATCTGATTACTGTAGTAATCCATTAGAACATTCCGCCTCCAAGACCGCCAAATCCGCCTGTCATCTTAGATACTGCTGCATTTGTCTCCTGCTCAACCTGACGCAGTGCTTCATTTGTCGCTGCTACGATCAGGTCTTCCAGCATCTCAATGTCGTCCGGATCTACAACTTCTTCTGCAAGTTTTACTTTTGTTACTTCTCTTTTGCCGGATACAGTTACTTCTACTGCTCCGCCGCCTGCAGCTGCTGTGAACTCTTTTGTCTCAAGTTCTTTCTGCTGCTCTTCCATCTGACGCTGCATCTTCTGTGCCTGCTTCATCAGATTCGCCATATTTCCCGGCATTCCGCCGCCTGGAAATCCTCCACGCTTTGCCATGTCTAATCCTCCACTGTTATTTCCATATTTATTTTCTGTTCTATGTCCACAAATGTATCCTCAAAGTGTCTGCCCTCTTCTACATGACGGACATCCACCTCGACTTTCTTTCCAATCTTCTCTTCAATGAGCTGTTCAAGTTCCTGCACATGATCTTCTCTGCCAACCATATCTGCCGACATAGCATCTGGCAGTACAATCAGCAAGCGATTGTCACCACCAAGACTCAGTCTTGCTTTTTTAAGAAAGCCTCTGATCATACCTGACGCTTCATCTGCGATAGAACGGAAATTCTTCACCACCTCCTGCACATCCTCCGGAATTGCATTCGGCAGCTCCGGTTTCGCCTTCCTGCTTCCCGCAACGCCTGATCCGGATGATGACGCATCATCTCCATTCACGTAAACAACTCGCTGCGGCATATCTGCGGCTGCAGCAAGTCCTTTCTCTACTTTTTCTTCTACCGCACGGATTCTGTCCAAAAGTGCATCCTGACCAGTCTCCATCGCCGGAGTACAAAGCTTGATCAGTGCAACTTCCAGAAGCACTCTCTTCTGCGTCGCATACTTCAGCTGACCGGAAAGTTCTGAAAATATACGGATATAACGCAACAGCATATCAAGTTCGATCATCTTTGATTCTTCCTTGAGCTGCAGCATATTTTCCGTAGACACATCCAGCACGTCCTCTATATTATCAGAAGTTTTAACCAAAAGCAAATTTCTCAGATACCATGTAAAATCTGCGGCCAGCTGGGTCAGTTCACGTCCCTGCATAACCAGATCTTCCACAATATCAAGAACTCCGGCAACATCTCTTTCCAATACTTTCCGAAGCAGGCGACTGAACACATCCGTATCCACCGCACCAAGTACTTCAAGCACATGATCATACGTCAGCTTCTGTCCCAGATAAAATGCAATACACTGATCCAGCAGACTGAGTGCATCACGCATAGATCCGTCTGCCGCCTTTGCGATATAGCGAAGTGCTTTTTCTTCCACTTCTACCTGTTCTGTCTGCATCAGATCACGCATACGGTCTGTAATTGTCTCAATGCTGATTCTCTTGAAATCATAGTGCTGACATCTAGAAAGAATCGTAATTGGGATTTTATGCACTTCTGTCGTCGCCAGAATAAAAATAACATACTCCGGCGGCTCCTCAAGTGTCTTAAGCAATGCGTTAAATGCTCCGATGGAAAGCATATGCACCTCGTCGATAATGTATACTTTATACTTACCTTCTGTCGGTCGATATGTCACTTCCTCCCGGATCTCACGGATATTATCAACACCATTGTTCGATGCAGCATCGATTTCGATCACATTCATTGAAGTGCCGGCAGCGATAGATTTACACATCTCACACTCTCCGCATGGACTTCCATTTACCGGGTGCTCACAGTTTACTGCCTTCGCAAATATTTTCGCAACCGTTGTCTTTCCGGTTCCTCGCGTTCCGCAAAACAGATACGCATGTCCGATCCTGTTCGCCTTAATCTGGTTCTGAAGCGTTGTAACAATATGATCCTGTCCTTTTACATCTTCGAATTCAGAAGGACGGAACTTTCTGTATAGCGCCGTATATGACATGAATTACACCTCGTCTCCGAAGCTGATACCGATTGTTCTCGCTTCTTTGATCAGACCACAGTTCGGATCAACATATTTCAGCTTTCCTGCAACCTCTTCCAACGGAACTTTCACTGTCTCACCATTTCTCATGGCTACCATATATCCGTATTCTTCATTCAGGATCAATTCTGCTGCCTTCGCTCCGACTCTTGTTGCAAATACGCGGTCATAAGAACAAGGTGTGCCACCTCTCTGTGTATGTCCAGGAACTGTGATACGAACTTCCTTGTCTGTCTCTTTTTCAATCTGTTCTGCCAGTTCGTAAGCGATAGAAGGATATTTTCTGTTTGCCAGCTTCTCTTTGTATTCTTTCTTTTTCAGTTTTGCATCTTCTTTGGAAATCGCACCCTCTGCAACAGCAAGGATTGTAAATCTCTTACCTGCCTGTGTACGTTTGTCGATCACATTCTTGATCGCCTTAATATCATATGGGATCTCCGGAAGAAGAATTATGTCTGCTCCGCCTGCAATTCCGGCATGCAGAGTTACATGACCTACTTTGTGACCCATAACCTCGATAATAAATACACGGCTGTGGGAAGTTGCTGTCGTATGGATTCTGTCAATCGTATCTGTTGCGATATCAACTGCACTCTGGAATCCAAATGTCATGTCTGTTCCCCACAGATCGTTATCGATCGTCTTCGGCAGTGTCACTACATTGAGTCCTTCCTCACGAAGAAGATTTGCTGTCTTATGAGTTCCATTTCCTCCAAGAATAACGAGACAATCCAGATGAAGCTTATGATATGTGTGCTTCATTGCCTCCACCTTGTCTATTCCATCCTTATCCGGCACACGCATCAGTTTGAACGGCTGACGGGATGTACCAAGAATTGTTCCACCCTGTGTCAGAATTCCCGAGAAATCCTTTGATGTCAACATATTGAAATCCGAATAGATCAGACCTTTGTATCCATCTTTAAATCCATAGATTTCTACATCTTTGCGCTTGTTGCAAATTCCTTTTACAACACCGCGCATTGCTGCGTTAAGTGCCTGGCAGTCTCCACCGCTGGTCAACATTCCTATTCTTAACATAGCAACTCCTCCTATTACTCTTTGCACCTGTCTTAATCAGTTACTTTCTTTTCTTGTTTATAAGCCCTAAAAAAGCAGTTGGTTCTTCTTTCCCTGCCGCCATTCCTGATATTCCATGACCGGCGGCTACCAACTGCTTTTTATTATACCTTATTTACAAATGCTGCTCAAGAAATTTTAGTTTTCGTTATGTTAAAAATTCTTCCAGAATCTGACGAATCGCCGCTTCTCTTTCTGCATTTCTTCCTGAATCTCGCTCCGAATCTCTATCTACGTCTCTCTCTGAATTTCCTTTCGGATTCCTTGCCGGCTCTACCGATCTTGCTTCTCCCTCGATATTGATCGGCAGCTCCGTCCTCTCTGCTTTTGTTTTATTTCCATTCTGTACGTTGTCTTCTCTGTGAATCTCTCTTTCCCCTTTCTTTTCTTCCCACTCCTGCTTTCCGGTATTCTCTGCAGCGATCACATTCAATTCTTCTCTATCCGTAGTCCGCTGTCTCTTTACGTGAAATGCACAATTATTCTCAAGATAATCCACCATATACATCCTGACAGCATTAAGCTTGTACTGTTCGTCCGAAAGATGACTGATAACAAAAAGGAGTACCATCTCCGCTAATCCTGTTTCTATATATTGATACGCCGCATCTGAAAATCCATAAGTAATATAACATTCGAATGCACCAAGAGCTGCAAGAATTCCAACAAACCACACCGTCAGCAATTCCATCTGTCTCCAGGTATGAATCCCAAACAAAAATCCTCTATATTCATAAATATATTTCTCCACAAATGCATTCGTATTCTCTACACTGTCATGCACCATACATGCATGTTCGTATTTTGCTCTTACGAGTTTTATCAGTCGGTGTGTACTCTTGGACATATTCCCCGCCGCCTTCAACATCTGATTCAATGTCTGCTGATTCACTGCTTTTGCCAGCACTCCGATTATGCCCAGAAGTGCCATCAGATAATAGATGACTCTTGTGTTCACTGCCAGTTCTCTTAACATAGCAACCCCTCCTGGTTTTAAAAATATTGCGCGTAACTGTTCGGGCCTCCCCTTCGTTACGTTTGTAGATATTATAAACCTGATTTTATATTCTGTCCGCATAAATCGTTCTACAGATTTCTACAGCAAAAATCAAAATTGTCGTATTGAGGGAAATTATGCTGAAAGATGTGAAAAGAAAAATTGTTTTTTTATATTTGATTTGCTATAATTCAAAAGGTAACTAAAAGATCTAAAAATTTAAAAGAAAGGATATCTAGATATGGATTATAGAACAAAAGGTGTCTGTTCCCAGAGCATTCACTTTGATATCGAAGATAACAAGATTCATAATGTTTCCTTCGTTGGCGGATGTAACGGTAACCTGCAGGGAATTTCCCACCTGGTTGAAGGAATGGATGTAGATGAGGCCATCTCACGCCTGGAAGGAATCCAGTGTGGATTCAAGAAAACTTCCTGTCCGGATCAGCTTGCTCAGGCACTGAAAGAAGCAACAGGAAAATAACTTAAAAAATGGCAAACTAATAGGGAAGGATCGCTACTCTTGATTCAATCCTTCCCTTCTGCCCTACTAGTCCATGGACTGATTAACAGCCGCTTATGGTGATTATATGCTCATTTATTCAATTGTGGTGTATCAAGGAACAAGGCTCTCACTTTTATCTATTAGAATCTAATTTGTGAGTATCCGAGCGAACCACCGCGCAGCGGCTGTTAGGCCAGCCCACGGGCTGCATCTTCTGCCGTTGGTGTGGGAGGAAGATGCTTATGGGACTAAGATGCCGTCGGTGTAGGAAAATGTTTCTTCATCTGGTGATCCTGCCATACGTACAATGTGAGAAGCATGAACTCGATAGTAATATCCTCTGTCAACTTGGATTGACTTAGATGTTGCTACATAATAATCATTCTCCACTTTCTTGGAAAATGCATCTATTTGATCCCATTTACCATCTTTCTCATTATATTGATCTACATAAACAATAACTGCCAACGCATCTACTGTATGATCCGCTGTTGTCGCACCATATGTATAAATACGTTTTGTTCCGCTTTTCGTTATTGAACACTGACCATCCATCAAATGCTTTCCACGTTCATTATTAGGTGTATAACCTGTAGATGAGTCTGCTGATGTCAAATATGATCCATCTACTGACTTTGGAGCACTGTCATCTGCCTTAACATTTGTCAAAGATACTCCTGCTACACAGCAGAAAACCATAACACTTGTTATAACTGATACAATTTTTTTACTTATCATAAGACTATCTTCCCCCTCTTTTTATTATCGTCTTCTGATAAGTAAACAACTGAGAGTTTAAAAACTTACGCGTTTTTTACATAAAAAATAAATTTTTTATGATTTCATCTAATTCTTCTCTTTTTAATTTTCCTTTAATTTGATATTGAATACCCTTGTATTCAAAATCTGCTGTATATCTTCTTTGTTCCGAACCTTTAATCGAATACTCTTTCACCGAAATATTATGCCCATTCGTTGTAATCTCATATTCATCTATTAAATCATCTACTGATTTTTCACCAAAAGAAGAATCTTTTGAATTAGTATACATCGAATATCTTATTACTTCTTTTCCATACTCATAAAATAAAACCACTTTTCTTTGGTCTTTATCTACTGTATATCTAATAAATCTCATTCCTTTTGGTTTATATTCAATTTTTACCAAAGCTGTACCAATTACCTTAGTAATTTCTTTATCAGCTTCCAACTCATCAACATCCTCTGATTCTTTTGTTTCCATATCCTCCACATTGATAATATTAGAGTTCTCATCCCCATTTTCTCGTTCCCACAGAACTTTCCAATACGACTTACTCCCCACACTGGTCATCACACTTCCGCACACTAAAATCAGCACTGCTGCCAGTGCTCCGATTACAAGCTTACTTTTCTTCTTTTTGCGGACGACTTTTTTATGCCTCTTGTCGTATTCGTAATCCTGAATCTTATTGAAAAGCTCTTTTTCCATCTCATCAGACACTGTAATGTCATCCAGAGATCTGTCCTTACGAACTTTCTTTTCAATCTGTTCAGCTTCTTTTTTCATTTCATTTTCCAATGATAATTTTTTCAGTTTTTTCATTTTCTTCACCTTATTCTCTCCAGTTTGTGTGTCCCGTTTTTCTTGACATTTTTTCAAATAAGGGTAATATGATGCTATAAGGCTAGTGTTCTCAATTTACTTCGAACAGTAGCACTCTACACTAAATCTGGAGGTTAATTTATGAAGCGAATTATATTGACCGGCGGCGGTACTGCCGGACATGTCACTCCGAATATAGCCCTGATTCCAAAGCTTAGAGAATTAGGCTATGATATTCAATACATAGGTTCTTACAATGGAATTGAAAAGGAACTGATTGAACCTTTTGGAATTCCATATCATGGAATTTCTTCTGGAAAGCTGCGCCGTTATTTCAGTCTGCAGAATTTCACAGATCCATTCCGTGTGATCAAAGGCTTTGGTGAAGCCCGTAAGTTAATCAAAGGCTTAAAGCCTGATGTTATTTTTTCTAAAGGCGGATTTGTTTCGGTTCCAGTTGTTCTTGCTGGAAAGCGATGCAAAGTTCCGGTCATTATTCATGAGTCTGATATGACACCTGGCCTGGCAAATAAACTGGCAATTCCATCTGCTGTCAAAGTCTGCTGTAACTTCCCGGAGACGTTAGATGCTCTTCCGGAGGGAAAAGCAGTTCTTACCGGTTCTCCGATTCGTCAGGAACTTCTTACTGGTGATAAGGATGCCGCCAGAAAGATGTGTGGCTTTACAGATGAAAAACCTGTCATTCTCGTAATCGGCGGAAGTCTTGGTGCTGTAGCTGTCAACGAGGCGGTACGTGCTGCCCTTCCCGAACTGCTGAAACAGTTCCAGATCATCCATCTCTGCGGAAAAGGAAAGGTTGATCATTCTCTGAAAGAAATCAAAGGCTACTGTCAGTTTGAATATATCAAAAACGAACTGCGTGATCTCTTTGCTCTTGCAGATGTTGTTATCTCACGTGCCGGTGCGAATGCAATCTGTGAACTGCTTGCTCTTAGAAAACCGAATCTTCTGATTCCTCTTTCTGCCCGTGCAAGTCGTGGCGATCAGATTCTTAACGCACATTCTTTCGAACGTCAGGGATTCAGTCTTGTAATCGAGGAAGAACAGCTTACGAATGCAACGCTTTTGGATGCAGTTCATAACCTGTACGAAAACCGTGAGCAGTTCATAAATGCAATGCACAATTCTGGGCAGCAAGATCCGATTGCTACTATTATCGGCCTCATTGAAGAAGCTGCCACAAAATAATGTAGTTCATCTACCGGCAACACTCTTCATAAAACTACAGTATTCAAAAAGATACCGGGAAACTATCGGCACCACTGTTCCTTATACACTTTTTCTTTGTACATTGAACAGTAAACATTTGGTTTTGCTCTTAGTCTTCCCGGTTCATTTCTTCGTACTCCGTTCCGTACTTTTTCTTAATCCATTTCTTTGCTCTGTGCAGAAGACTATGAAGCACTTCGAGTCGAATGCCCATTAATTCTGCTGCTTTTGCCTGAGGCATCTCCATGTAATATACAAGGACAATAGCATCGTACCATCTTTCATTCTTTTCCATCAAATTGGTGAAAATCTTTTCATGAAGCTCTAACCTTTGTTTCTGAAGCTCATCTTCCAGAAACTGTTCCTCAGCACTGTTTACCTGTGCTTCATTTTTCTCGGTATCCTCTTCACTGTCCCAATTCTCATCAATCTCGAAGATCTCCCGGCTATGCTTTTTCCTGTAATTTAATGCCGCATTTTTTGCCGTTGTAAACAGCCATGAAGAAATATTTTTCTTCTTCATGCTGTCATATCCCATATACAGTTTCAGAAAAGTGTCTTGAGTAATATCTTCCGCTGCACTATAACTGCCTGAATAAGTATATGCCGCTTTTAGAATGAGATTTTTATATTGTTCATAAATCTCATTGAATTCGCGATTTTCTGTTAACATATCTTCTCCAGTACTATTTTAATTTTTCAAGTATCTCTTTCTTATCTTCTTCTGTAAGTTCTCCCATATGCCATCCGAGACCTACGTTGTCATTCTTATATCTTGGGATTAAGTGCATATGGAAATGGAATACCGTCTGTCCAGCTGCCTCTTCGTTGTTCTGAACGATATTATAACCATCACATCCAAGTACATCCGTCATCTTTGTAATCATCTTTTTTGCCAGACAGATTGCTTTTGAAGCTGTTGCCTCGTCAATATCATACAGATTGCGGTAATGATTCTTCGGAAGGATCAGCGCATGTCCTTTTGATGCCGGTCCAAGATCCAGAATTACTCTGAACTCCTCATCCTCATATAATGTTGCTGATGGAATCTCTCCATTTGCTATTTTACAGAAAATACAATTATCATCTCTCATGATCTTTCCTCTTTCCATTTTATTTTATCTGTAGTATAGACCATTTTTCAGAAAAAGAGAATACATTTTTCAGACAACAGGTCGAAAAAGGTCGAAAATAGTCGAATGATTTTTATTGAATGCTGTTTTCGGTGGTGCTACACTCTTACCGAACTCAAGAAAATCTAACTATTAGGAGTAAGTATTATGTTAACAAATATCGATCTTGAAAAAATGAACCGCCTGATGGAAACAAACAAAGATGCAAAAGAGATTATCACACAGCTTCTGAAGAACCATGATGCTGCTGTTGCTACAATTGCGCATGAGATCCGCAATCCTATGACTGTTCTTTATTCTTCTATGCAATTAATGAGCTCTCTTTATGCTGAAACTGCTAAAGGTTCCTGTGTCTGGGAAGAATGCATGGATGGCGCCAGACATATGTGTGATTTGCTGGATGATCTGACAGAACTCAACAACGGAAAACAATTAAACCGTGCTTCCTTTCCTCTTGGACATGTTCTTCGCAACTCTGCTGTTCTGTTCGCCATGTCTCTCAACTTTGAAAAATCAAAGATTGAGATGACTTCCAGTATTGATAAGAATATAAAAAGGTTCAATGGTGATCGCACCAAATTAGAGGAAGTCTTCTTAAACATACTTACAAATGCCAAAGACGCTCTTGCCGATTGTAAGTATGCCCCACGTCTGCAGTTTCGCGCAAAGAAGCTTGATGACAAAATTCTGATTCAATGTCAGGATAACGGCTGTGGTATTCCGACTGAAATTGTTGATAAGCTTTATGAACCATTCTTTACGACCAAAGAAAACGGTACTGGTCTTGGTCTCGCAGTTTCCAAAAGAATCATTGAAGCACATAATGGAACAATCGACATTACATCTGACCATACCAATGGAACAATCGTATCGATCACACTTCCTGCGTAAAATATCAGATATCGTTAATATCAGATACCGTTAGGATCTTTTGATCTTTTTCTTCGATAGGTTAGCAGCGCTGTCAGGAAACCGCAAATCAATCCTCCTACGTGAGCCAGATTATCTACACCTGTACTGGTAAATCCAAAATAGAGACTCAGTACAACCATAATCAGCATGCCTCTTCCTGACAGTGTTCCCAGCCTTCCCCTGTTCGCAAATACAATCCAAAGCAACCCTCCCATTAGTCCGAAAATTGCTCCCGATGCCCCGGCAGATACAATCTGTCTGTCGTGCATGGTATTCCAGTACAAAGACAGCAGATTACCACCTATTCCACTGATAAAATAACAGAGCAGAAACCGAATTTTACCGGCCTCTTTTTCAAAAATCGATCCAAGTGCCCACAAAAGCACCATGTTATTTAATAAATGTGAGATTCCAAAATGCAGAAAAAGACTGGTAAACAGCCGATAGTATTCCTGATTTTCTATAATATACGGTTCATACATTGCTCCATGCTGCAACATAAAATAACCATCCTCAGTCCGTCCGATCATAGTAAGAACAATAAACACCAGAATATTGATTCCTATCAACGTGATCGTCATTATTTCTTTTGGTCTCTCTTTCATTCTTCCTGACTCCCTTTTGACTTCTATGATATGTTTTTGAATCTGCGTATACTATACCACATCCTATATATCATTCATAGTCATCAGCTTCCGTTATCAGATCTTCCCATTCTCCCCATTTTCCAGACTTAAAGCGTTTTGCAAATTTCTTGATTGGACCATATCTCTTTTCTTCCATCACTGCATAATTCTCTCTCGCCTTGTTATAATAGCTGTTTTCCTGTACCTCAATGTTTTGATTTTCTTCCATTTCTCTCCTGTCTTTTTCTCTCTTACTTTCTTCTCTGATCTTCTCTTCTTTGGACTTTTCTTCCCTGTTTTTTGCTTCTTCCTCATACTGCTGCAGTATGCTTTCCAGATCATAGGTTTCTTTTAGCGTTTCTTTGTGAAGCATACAGACAAGTTGAATACTCTCCAAATCCTGATAATCAACTTTCCTTACAAAATACTCCGTCAGTTCATGATAAGACACCTGCCAGGTCTTCTCATTCTCTGGAAAAAAACAGAAAAAATAGTTTTCATTCTTTTCAAAAATATATTTTTCTGAAAGCATCAGATAATTTGGTTCTAACATATAATCTTTCATTTTTTCCATAACACTGAGAAATTGTCTTGTCAGTTTTAATATCTCTTCTGCTCTGATATCTTTATTTTTATAATACGTTTCCAACGACTGTGAATGTCCTGTATGATAATAATATCTACTTGCACCTTCCATTCCACATCCACTTACTCTCAATAATCCGGGAATCCGATTATTCTTAAGCATCCGCATCTGATAATTCTCCCGATACGGTTGTACGCTGTCTATTATGATTTCAGATTCTGCCACTCTGCTCTGCTGATTTGTCTTTTTTTCTTCCATCTGATTTTCTTCTCCCTTCACTTTTTCAGCTTTACAGAAATCTATTTTTTCCATCTGACTTTTTCTTCTGGTTTCACCTTCGTTGCACGTTGTATCAGATGAATCTTCATTCGTCCTTTTGATACAAAAACTTCTACCTCTATTTTCTTCCCTGATAGATCAACTCTGGTTGTTATATTTTCCAGAAAAATCAATTTTCCACTCGTCCTTTCTCGGAAAAAAGCATCCAGATCTGCGTCTTCTATCTTTTTCCTGTCCATTTCAACTCCTGTCACAGCCGTTTCCGCTGCCGCTGCGTTTAAAATTGCCTTATCATGAAAGTAAAAAATGATCGTGATGAGCAGAAAAAATAGAATTAAGCAAAAAGGAATAAGGTAAGACATCTCTACCACTGTACTTCCTTTCACGTATTTTTTCGTATATTTTTCAGTAAACTCCACCAATCATGCCTCCCAGATAAGCAACTGTCAGAAATGGAATAAATGGAAATGAATTTTTTCTTGTATACTTCTTTCGTGCGATCATAATTCCTCCGTAAACAGATGCGATCAGAAATGCAGCAAACAGAATCCAAAGAAGATTCCATCCACCAGATAAAATTCCAAGGATCAGAATCACTATGCTATCTCCGTAACCAAATGACTCTTGTGTGAACCAACTTAAAAAAAGAAAGACACCTCCACACAATCCACCAGCTACCATCATCCTGAGTTCTCCTTTGCTGCATAGTACCTGACATAAAACTGCAATCGCAAGCAAAATCAAAAGACTTCTTACACTTACTTTCTTCCAACGAATATCTATCACAGACAAAATCAACAGATACACTGCTATAACAGCTTGAAAAAACATCCATAGATTTTCCCTTCCATTTTGCCCGAATACATTCATTATTTTGCACATTTAGAACATCCTCCTCTTCCTGCTACTTCGCTTTTATGAACTGCACGTATTGTTCTCTTCAGAGAACTGCAATTCAATGAGTTGTGATACCGGTTTCCATAACTGGTAATATATACACCATTCATTGCCTGTCCATAAACACATTGCTCACATTTATGGTATTTTCCTCCACCTTCATTTCTCATATTTTGTAATTCTGAGTATTGAACATATTGAATAGATAATTGAAGATAGCTGCACTGATAATCTGAATGCCATACTGTTCCTTTTTCTGTGATATAGATAATCTGTCCGTCTTCATTTCCCTTTCTATCTTTTTGATAACCATTCCATGCACTGACTTTAAACTCATCTTTCAACTTCACCAAAGGACTTTTCATTAGTGGAACCGGAATCTTTATCTTGTACTCGATAACAACATTTATCTCTTCTGTTCCCGGAATCCAATAAGACTTCCAGCAACTGATAGCTGATGTACCACCATTCAGAATACTTCTCTCAATTCTTTCTTCTCCAATCAGATTCACCAAATCTGATTTTAATTGAATTGTATTCAATACAGGAAGGACAGCCGTTGACTCTGCTGCCTGTTTGGCTGCATCACTTCCTGCTGCATGGATACAGCCTCGTATACTCTGGATTTCAATTAAAAAAATCAAACTTAATACTGCAAACATAAAGAGGGGAACTGCAAATGCAGCTTCTATTGTTACACTTGCTCTTACCCCCGGTGCAGATGCCCTTTCTCTTGTTGGACTGGTATTTTTTACCTGTTTATTTGACATCGCAGCTTTTCCTTTCTAAAGTGTGTGGGTTTCCTGCAAGAGGGATTGCAGGATTCTGAGTGTACGTTTTGGGGTGTACAAAAGAAGGTCTGAAAGGGCATCTGCACCGGGGGTAATTCTGGCTTCATTCATATCCGAAATAAACCGGATATTGGTAATTTAGATTTTTATAAACGGTTATCTTATTCTGTATTTCTAATTTAGTCACACATTGATCTGCCTGAAACAAAATATGTTTGGAATGGAGTGCCTCTTCTACACAATCTAAAGTCCGCATTGTAATTTCCGGCACCGATTTCAAAAAGAGAAACATCCTGATATAATCGGAATATCCGACTCCTTCTCCTGAATCATTTCCCCTTACACTTCCACCATCTGTCAGAAGAAGTGGCAGCTGTGACAGAGAAACAACCCATTTATCTGCACTTTTTACCAGTGGAACTTTTCTTCCATCCAAAAGACAACGAAGATCCATAACACTTTCTCCTCCTGCCCACGCAACAAGTATCATCTGTTTCAAAGCTTCTACCGCTTCAGGCATCAATAGTAGTGCAGATATTGTCACAGCCAGCGCTTCTGCCTCTGCCACTCGTCCCATATCCTTTGCCAGACAGCCATAATTTCCTGACATTCTCAGAAGAAAAAGACGAAATAACACGGATTCCAGATTTTCTTTATCTGAGCCTTTCCCTTGTAGAATATATTCCAGTTCGTATGCTAAAGCATCCGACCGGTCAGACTGCCATTCCTTCTCTCCACTCTCATCCATTCCTTCTGATTGTTCTGAATCCTGCCGAAATGCATAGCCGAATGTTTTGAGAAGATATTCGTTGTACAGAAGTTTCTCCGCTGTCTGATCAAGTCCTTTTCTTGTTGGGAATGTCCCATATCCTTTTTTCAAAGTTCTCTTTGATGCCTGCCCCGACAAATCAACACTCTTTTCAGATACTTTTTTTCCTTTCGGAATCACAACAGAAAGAATTCCTTCTTTTTTTATCTTTTGCATAATACGAAACGGATTCTCCTCATCTGGCAGACTTGGACCTTCTTCCACGTCTTCTCCTTCCGTTTGACTGCCGGATGCGTCAAGACTGTCATTCACCCGTTCCATTGCATCTGTCATTTCATCTGTTTTCTTTTCCATATCAGATTCTTCTGTCTCTGTCTGTTCCCATTTCTCTGTTGTTCCGGTAAACTTTTTAACCAGATCCATTCCATACCTTTGTTCCATATAAGCCAGCACTTGTTCTCGAAATGCCTGTCCGGATTGATCTGTCAAATACTGAATTTCCTTGATTTGATGATCTGTAGAACCAGAATTGTAATAATGCAAACGCTGGATCAGATTTTCTTCTTCATAATTTCCTGTCCTGTAACCAAGATCAATTCCAAAAACATGATATTGTTCCATAAGTTCCTGATGATATTCTCCGAAAACGGAATAGATTGCCCGATCTGTGTCAATTCTGCTGAGATTTTTTGATCCTTGAATCACAGCAGACTCTAGAATTCCAAAGATAAATGAAAGTAACAAAGTAAATGATAAACTTAAAAATACAGTAATTTCGCCTTTTACGGACCGCATGCTATATGCCGGAGCTTTCTGATGTCACTTTCTCAAAAATCGTAGTGATCAAACTAATCAACTGTTCTTTAAAAATCAACAGAAGCGCAATTAATATAACCAAAATTAAAACCAGTTCAATTGTTGTGATCGCGGCAACATATTTCTTATCTTTATTTTTTCTTATCAATAATTTTCTCATCTTGTATCTCTCCTTCTTTTCTCTCTTTTTCTCAAATCTGAATCGTCAAAAACGCTGGAACAGTCACGATCACGAACACGACTGCCAACATAAGAAACAACGGTATCATCAACTTTGTTCCTGCCTCTTCACCAAGTTTCTTTGCCATATTTTTCCGTTCCTCAAAAGCTTCCTGCGCCTCTCTTTGTAACAGATTCGTCAATCCCTTGGTTCCTTTTCTTAAATTCTGACTTAAAAGCATTCCGAACTTTCGGTAAACCGGACTTTCGCACCTCCTTCCAAATGCCTCGTAGCATTCACTTTCCGGTCTTCCATTCTTCAGTTCATTCATTGTATATCTCATCTCTTCATACACTGTTCTTTCTCCAAGATAGTGTTTCTCTTTGTCATATTCTTTTACAATTTGGATCCAGGCTCTTCTCACTGTCATTCCTGCCCCTATATACAGACTGAATTTATTGATCAGCTGCGGATAATCAAACTGCATCTGTCTGATTTCTTTCTTTCGTTGTTCTTTCTGCTTTTGTTTCTCTGCTGTAAACTGGAATACAATCATCACTCCGCCAAGCAAAAGAATTCCAAATGCTCTCATTTCCTTCACAGGCTTCCAGGATAATTTTCTTCCATCTACCTGATCTGGCAATATCAGATAATCCTTTTCCCGCTGTTCCTGATCTGCTTTTTCTACTTCCTGGGATATCTTTTTCAGAACACCTTCCTTCTTTGACAACGGTGTGGAAAACAGGTGTGCATAAAATTCACAGGACATTTTTTCCTCATCATATCGAAGGACAGCGGTTAATTTGACGAGTGTTCCTTCTTCCGTCAGCTTCTCCTGCTTTAAAACACCTCTGCTGTTCATAACCTCGTAGTTATCAAGTTCCCATGACACGCTGATTCCCGTATGTGGAATTTCCATAATAAGATTCAGGTCTGACCTGACCTCATCCAGACTTTTGTTTTCACCAAGGATCTGAGCCGGAAGTTCTTCTGCCGCCTTAGAAAGCTGTTCTCCAATCTCTTCTTCTGCATACTTCTTTTCCGAAATCTGAACCTTCATCTTCTCTTTCCACTCGCCTGTCTCCATCTGGATTTTTTCTGTCTTTTTTCCTTCTCCCTGTCCTTTTCTTTCCAAAATCCGGTTTCCATTTTCATCCTGTGCTAATTGACGACGATTATCTGTGACATACACTGCACTAAACATTACGATTGACAATAAAAGAACGATTCCGGCCTTTTTATAGATTCCATATTTTCCTTTGTCAGGCTGAAGTACTTTTTTCCACTTCTTGTTAAATCTCAATCTGTAGCAACCTCCTTCCAAACCTATATGCTCCAAGATAAAGCACAAGACAAATACTCATTACAATACATCCGGTCCATGTACCATACAAGACACTTAAGAATTCACCAAATGTCATCTTCATGTAGAGAATCATTATAAATGGGATTACGCTCATGATTTCAAATTCCAGCTTTTTCGCAGCCAGCATGGTCTGTATCTCACGTTCTGTATCGATCTTCTCTCCGATTGTTCTGGCCGCATCTCTGATAATCGCAATTGAATCCCCACCACTGACCTTAGCTGCTGCATAAACTGTAATAAAATTCGTCACATCCTCCTGCTTTACTTCAGCCGCAAATTCATTCAATACAGTTACAACTGACAGATTCAGATCCAGCTTCCTTACCATCTGACCATATTCTTTTCGAATCCTTGTATTCGCATCATACATTCCAATCAGATCACGATTTGTTTCCCTGATTGCATTCTCTACAGAATATCCTGCCTTAAGTGCCCCTGCCATTGTCTGGATACTATCTCTGAACTGCCTCCTGAATTCCTGTTCTTTTCCGATTGCTTTCTCTTCCATCCACTCCTTCATGTATAAGAACCATAACGGGAACAGGAGAATTGCCGGAAGTATCGATTCATAAAACAAATACAAAATTAGAAGAAATCTCACCGTACATTTTATGATTCCGACAGTATATTCAGATGGTGTGATATCCTGCAGCCAGGAGTTTTTCTTTATTCGTGATTTCATTTTTCTTCATAAGGCATCCCTGTATCTTTCCATTCTTCATCCCCTCCTCCTTAAATTCATAAAGAACCTTTGTCTGGATCCTTCCATCTTCATACCCTTCCACTTCTACAATCTGCAAAACCTTTCTTGTCTTATCTCGAAGTCTTCCAAGATGAATGATAATATCAAGTGCCGATGCAACTTGTCTTTGAATTGCCTGTAACGGAAGATCAATCCCCATCAGCATCATTGTTTCCAGTCTGTGTAACATATCTGTTGGATTATTGGCATGTCCTGTTGACATTGAACCACTGTGACCATTCAACATTGCTGAAGAGATCATATCTACTGTCTCTTCTCCTCTTACTTCTCCTACAACAATTCGATCCGGTCTCATACGAAGTGCTGACTTAATCAAATCTCTGATGGTTACAGCCCCTTCTCCTTCTGCATTCGGTCCGCGTGCTTCTAAGCGCACCAGATTCTGAACTCCTTGAATCTGTAACTCTGCATTATCCTCGATCGTGATCAGGCGTTCTCCTTTTGGTATATAGTTCGACAACGCATTCAGGAAAGTTGTCTTTCCTGCTCCTGTTCCACCACTGACAAAAATATTATATTTTGCTGCTACCAGCTTTTTTAAAAAGTTAGCGGCATCATCAGTTACGCTGCCTATACGGATCAGCTCTTCCATCGTAATTGCTTCCGATGGAAACTTTCGGATTGTAAGGATTGGTCCATTCACAGCAACCGGATTCAATACAACATTTACTCGAGATCCATCCTTCAGCCTTGCATCCACAATCGGAGAGGCCTCATTTACATAACGGTTCGATTCACCTACAATCTGTTGAATCACATCCAGTAATCTCTCCTGAGACAAAAAACACTTCTTAGACCGGAAAATTCTTCCTTCTTTCTCATAAAAGATATGGTCGATTCCATTTACCATAATCTCTGTAATCGAATCATCTTCAAGAAGCTCCTGCAGAACATCCAGTTTACGAAAAGAGTTGAATAACTCACGACCGATTCTGATCTTATCACTCAACGAAATATATTCTTCATCTGCTGCCTCATCCAATACTGTGCGGATCAGCTCCTGCAGTTCTTCATCATCCGTCTCCTTCGTAAGATCGATTTGTTCAAGGATCTGTTCATACAGCTGCTCTTTTCTAATCATCCTTACGACTTCCTTTCTCTGTCCGGAAATTCTGTAATTTTACTTGCAGATGCTTCTAAAGCAACAGGATTTCTTGGCTTTCCCATTCTGCGTCTTACCATCTTCTTAAGAATCTCGCCATATCCTGCTGATCTAAGATTCTCTTCATACTGATTGAGTTTTGCTTTTGCTGCACCTTCCTCAATGTAAGGCGTATAAACTTTGCTGCATCTTCCTAACAGATCATACAGACCGTCTACCGTATCTCCAAGATCAAGAATGATCACTTTGTAAATACTCTTCTCCAGAATCAGATCCAAAAGTTGATTCCATTCTTCTTTTGTCACTTCTCTGAAATCTTGTTCTGCCCGGATCGGTGCGATATAATCCAACCCATTCATATGGCTGATCAAAGTACTGATCTTCCATACCGGATTGATACTTTCCTGCTTCATGTAATACAGCAGATCTCCAAGATTCATTCCGGATTCTTCCGGCAGGTAATAATTTAATCCTGAATATCCTTCCAGATTCAGATACAACGTAGGAATCGATTCTGAAAGAACTCGTCCCATACGCATGGCAAATCTTGTCTTCCCGATTCGATGAACCGGTGAATAGATCCCGATCAGACCATTTACATTTGCTTTCACTGTCTGCGATCTGTCTGAGACAAGTTGGATTTGATGCGTCTGTACTTCTGAATTTTCCTGATTTTTTTCCTGAAGTAAAAGTTCCAGCATACTGCTGACACTTTGATACCGGAAGAATGGAATCTCTGTGGGACTTCTTTCGTTCGGAATCTTCTCGCCGATCAGAAGATACTTCTGTCTTGCCGGAATCTCATCCCGATCTTCTTTTCCATACTCTTCTCCGATCAGCAGAATATTTACCTGCATACTCTTGGCTGCTATTTTCAGATTCTCAATATCATGAAATACATGAAACTGAAAATAACCGGATAATTTCTCAGATAATCTTCTGAACAAATTTTCTGAATAACTCTTTTGTGTATCACAAATCACAAAATTCTCAGCAGTTCCTCTTACTGCTCTTTGCTCAATTGTCATAATTCGAAACTTTGCTGCGATCATACAGCCTGAATAAAGAAATTGTACCGAAGGTCCAACGCTTCGATGCAAAAGATACATCAGTAATTCCCCAATTCACTGATGCTGCAACAGATGATTTTCTGTTGGTAAGTGAGATTATATACGGGCACTTCTGTTTTGTCCATACCAAAATTAAAAATATAATGTTTTTGTAAAAAACTTACAAAAATTGATACCATGTAATGCTATAAAGAAGACAAACCCCAGGAATTCCAAGGGTTCCGGATGTCAAAAAGGTCATCGGATTCAAACCGACATTAATTGAAGAATCTGCTGGAAGAACATATTTGTTTATTATAAAAATCAACGCCATTCCTATGGTTGCACGTATAAAAAACTTGAGAAAAAAGTATCCTGTTTTCTTTTTCATTTCACTCTTCCAATCTGTTTTTCTTGATTTGTAACTGTTCAGAGCCAAGCAAAATTTCAAAAAACAGGTATAAAATGCTTGCATTTTTAAGACTGTTTTTGAAATTTTATTTGGCGGATACGCCACACCGACGAAATGCGTAGCATTTTGGAGGTTGGCTCTGAACTGTTACCTTGATTTATTTTATTTTTTCCGTCTCTTTTTTATTCCTTTTGATTCCATTTTCAATTCTTTATACTCAAAAAAGAAAGCGGATAAAGTTTACTGTAATCAAGTAAACTCCATCCACTTTCTCTTATCTTTTTATTTTTCAGGACAGCTTACAATCTTCTGTAAAACATAACAACTTTATTCCTCTGTTGTTTCCTGTTCAGTTGTCTCAGAAACTGATCCTTCCTCTGATTTTTCAGACTCATCTTCATCAGAAATCTCAACTTCTTCACCGTCGATCTCGGCAGAAGCCTTTCTCACCTTCGCAACGCTCGCTACAGTGTCATTTTCCTTCAGGTTGATCAGTTTTACACCTGATGTGATTCTGCCGTAAACAGAGATGTCAGAACACTTCATACGGATAATAATTCCCTCTGTGTTGATGATCATGATCTCACTGTCTTCATCTACAGCTTTCATTCCGACAACATTTCCTGTCTTCTCTGTGATCTTATAACATTTCACACCTTTACCGCCACGATTCTGACGAGTAAATTCATCCATGTCTGTACGTTTACCCATACCACGCTCAGATACGATCAGCATATCTTTGCCCTGGCTTTCGATCTGCATACCGATCACAACGTCATTATCTGTCAGGTTCATACCGCGTACGCCCATAGAAACACGGCCTGTAGAACGTACATCTGTCTCATTGAAACGGATACACATACCGTATTTTGTAACGAGGAAAATATCCTCTGTATTATCTGTGATCTTAACTTCGATCAGCTTATCATCCTCACGCAGTACGATTGCCGCAAGTCCTGTCTTTCTGACATTTGCATAGTCCTGAATCGGAGTCTTCTTCACAAGACCTTTCTCCGTTGCCATGAACAAATACTTACCTTCCTCATACTCACGAAGCGGAATGATCGCAGTAATCTTCTCTTCCGGCATCAGCTGGAGTAAGTTAATGATTGCTGTTCCACGCGCAGTTCTTCCTGCCTCCGGAATCTCATAAGCTTTCAGTCTGTAGACACGGCCTGTGTTTGTAAAGAACATAATGTAATGGTGACTGGTTGTAATAAACAGTTCTCGGATGTAATCATCCTCCAGAGTCTGCATTCCCTTAATACCTTTACCACCACGATTCTGGCTCTTGAATGTGTCCATAGACATTCTCTTGATATATCCAAGTTTTGTCATTGTAATTACGACATTCTCGCGCGGAATCAGATCTTCCATGGAGATGTCAAATTCATCAAATCCAATCTTAGTTCTTCTGTCATCACCGTATTTCTCAGCAATTACAAGAATCTCTTTTTTGATCACACCAAGAAGAAGTTTTTTATCAGCAAGAATTGCTTTATACTCTTCAATCTTCTTCATAAGCTCTGCATATTCAGCTTCAATCTTCTCACGTTCCAAACCTGTGAGTGCACGCAGACGCATGTCTACGATTGCCTGTGCCTGGGCATCACTGAGTCCAAAGCGTTTGATCAATTCTGCTTTTGCTTCCTGAACATTCTTAGAACCACGGATGATGCGGATGACTTCGTCAATGTTATCCAGAGCGATCAGTAATCCTTCCAGGATATGAGCTCTCTCCTGTGCTTTATTCAGGTCATACTGTGTTCTTCTTGTCACAACATCTTCCTGATGACGCAGGTAGTACTGCAACATCTCAAGAAGATTCATAACCTTCGGCTGATTATCAACGAGCGCCAGCATGATCACACCAAATGTATCCTGAAGCTGTGTATGTTTATATAACTGATTCAGAATTACATTCGGATTCACATCACGACGAAGCTCAATACAGATTCTCATACCTTCACGGTTAGACTGGTCACTTAAATCAGTGATTCCATCAATCTTTTTATCTCTTACAAGTTCAGCGATCTTTTCGATCAGACGTGCTTTATTTACCATATACGGAAGCTCAGTAACAATAATTCTGTTCTTTCCGTTCTGCATTGGCTCAATGTTTGTCACCGCACGCACTCTGATCTTACCGCGTCCTGTTCTGTATGCCTCTTCAATTCCTCTTGTTCCAAGGATCTCCGCACCTGTAGGGAAATCTGGTCCCTTCACGATTTCAAGAATTTCCTCGATTGTCGTCTCTTCTTTATCTGCAATCTGATCATCTATGATCTGAACAACTGCTGAAATAACCTCACGCAGATTATGCGGCGGGATATTCGTTGCCATACCTACTGCAATACCTGATGTTCCATTTACCAGAAGATTCGGAAATCTAGACGGAAGTACAGTAGGCTCCTTCTCTGTTTCATCAAAGTTCGGGATAAAATCTACGGTATTTTTGTTAATGTCCGCTGTCATCTCCATGGAGATCCTACTCAGACGTGCCTCTGTATAACGCATTGCAGCAGCGCCATCACCGTCCACTGAACCAAAGTTTCCGTGTCCATCTACAAGAGGATAACGGGTAGACCACTCCTGTGCAAGATTAACGAGAGCTCCATAAATCGAGCTGTCTCCATGAGGATGGTATTTTCCCATCGTATCACCGACAATACGCGCACATTTACGATGCGGTTTGTCCGGTCCATTATTTAATTCTATCATTGAGTACAGAATTCGTCTCTGTACCGGCTTAAGTCCGTCTCTAACATCCGGAAGAGCACGGGCAGCGATTACGCTCATGGCATAGTCGATGTATGAAGTCTCCATCGTCTTTTTCAGATCGACTTCATGGACTTTGTCAAAAATATTGTCTTCCATCACTTGTCTCCTTTTTTCTAGGGTCAGTCTATCATATTCAAAACCTGGCTGGGTTTCGCGTTTTTACGCTCTACACCAGCTCAAAATCTGACTGGGTTTCGCGTTCTTACGCTCCACACCAGCTCAAAAATCTGACTGGGTTTCGCGTTCTTACGCTCCACACCAGCTCAAAAATCTGACGATTTTTTCGCTGGGTTGGCATTTCTAATGCCAACCCAGATAGATTCATCCAATCATGCTTTCAAGTAAACTTGAAACATGCTTGACTGAATCTATCTGTTGTGTCGCTATAACTACTATATATCCAAGTTTTGTACATACTTTGCGTTTTCTTCGATGAATTCTCTTCTTGGTTCTACTTTGTCTCCCATAAGGGTTGTGAAAGTAAGATCGAGCTCGGAAGAGGTCTCATCATCCATCGTTACGCGCAGAAGGATTCTGTGCTCCGGATCCATAGTTGTCTCCCAAAGCTGCTCTGCATCCATCTCTCCAAGACCTTTGTAACGCTGGATCTTATTGTTGCTGTCACGACCAACTTCTGTAAGAATCTGGTTCAGTTCGTCATCGCTGTATGCGTACCATACCTTCTTGTTCTTCTCCAGCTTATACAGCGGCGGCTGTGCAAGATATACATATCCCTCTTTGATCAGATCCGGCATGAAACGATACAGGAATGTCAAAAGAAGTGTACTGATGTGCGCTCCATCGACATCGGCATCGGTCATGATAATGATCTTGTGATATCTCAGCTTACTGATATCAAAATCTTCGTGGATTCCCGTTCCAAATGCTGTGATCATTGCCTTAATCTCAGCATTTCCGTAAATCTTATCAAGACGTGCTTTCTCTACGTTCAGAATCTTACCACGCAGTGGCAGGATTGCCTGAGTTGCACGGTCTCTGGCTGTCTTCGCAGAACCGCCGGCGGAATCTCCCTCGACAATATAGATCTCACACTTGGACGGATCTTTATCTGAACAGTCTGCCAGTTTTCCCGGAAGGGACATTCCCTCAAGAGCTGACTTTCTTCTTGTAAGATCTCTTGCTTTTCTGGCTGCTTCACGGGCACGCTGTGCCATAACAGACTTTTCGATGATCATCTTTGCAACACTTGGATTCTGCTCCAGGAAGATCTCCAGCTGTGTTCTGACGATATTATCAACAGCTCCACGTGCTTCACTGTTTCCAAGTTTCTGCTTTGTCTGTCCTTCAAACTGAGGATCCTCAATCTTGACACTGACAATCGCAGTCAGTCCCTCACGGATATCCTCTCCTGAAAGCTGCTCATTCTCTTTCAGCAGCTTATTTTTCTTGCCATAATCGTTGAATACCTTGGTCAATGCACTTCTGAATCCTGCAATATGAGTACCACCCTCCGGCGTTGTAATATTGTTTACAAAACCGTAAGTAGTCTCATTGTAGGAGTCATTATGCTGCATAGCAACCTCAACTGCAACATTATCTTTCATACCTTCACAGTAAATAATCTGCTCATAGAGCGCAGTTTTACTCTTGTTCAGATATGTTACAAATTCTTTAATACCACCTTCATAGTGGAATATATGCTCATGGATCTCTTCCTCACGAAGATCTCTTAAGTGAATCTTCAATCCCTTTGTCAGGAATGCCATCTCACGGAAACGCTGTTTCAGTGTATTATAATCAAATACTGTTTCCTCAAAGATTTCCTTATCCGGAAGGAAAGTAACCTTTGTTCCTCTCATCTCCGGCTCACAGTCTCTGTCAACTCTGAGTTTATAGCATACTTTACCACGCTCATAACGCTGTTTATAAATCTTTCCTTCGTTGGCAATCTCTACTTCCAGCCACTCAGAAAGAGCATTAACAACAGATGCACCTACTCCGTGCAATCCTCCGGATACCTTGTACCCTCCACCGCCGAATTTACCACCGGCATGCAGGATTGTAAATACAACCTCAACTGCAGGAAGTCCTGCCTTATGGTTGATTCCTACAGGAATTCCACGCCCATTGTCTGTGACCGTTATCGAATTGTCTTTGTTAATGTCTACCTGAATTTTATCACAGTATCCGGCCAGAGCCTCATCCACCGCATTATCTACAATCTCATAAACCAGGTGATGAAGTCCTCTGACGGAAGTGCTGCCAATGTACATACCCGGTCTTTTTCTTACGGCTTCCAATCCTTCCAAAATCTGAATCTGGTCCGCTCCGTATTCAGCGTCAAATTCTGTACCTGATGCACCCATTCTTAAACCTCCTAGTTTTCTTTTGCTACATGTCCACTTTTCACATGGAATATCTTGTTGATAGAAAATCTATGATTTACAAACTCATCCAGTCCCGTACAAGTAATCACCGTCTGTATATCATGAATACTATCCAGTAAATAGTTTTGCCTGTTTTTATCTAATTCAGACAAAACATCGTCTAATAACAGGATCGGCGTATCCCCAATGATCCGCTTCACCAGTTCAATCTCAGCTAATTTCAGGGACAGCGCAGCTGTTCTTTGCTGTCCCTGAGAACCAAATTTTCTAATATCCAAATCTCCTGACAGGAAACACAGGTCATCTCTATGAGGACCTACAGACGTACTTTTCATCCGCAGATCCCTCTCCCTGTTTTTCTTCAGAGCCTGCTCCATCGACATCTCACCAATACTTGATTCATAAGTCAATGACAGCCGTTCTTTCCCGCCTGTCAGACGGAAATGAATCTCTGAAATAATCTCATTCACCTGTCGTACAAATTCTTTTCTTCTGTCCAAAACCTTTGTTCCATAAGCAGCCAGCTGCATATCCCAGATATCCAGTGTCTCCAGCAAATGCTGCTGGTTCGAGCCATAGATATCCTTCAAAAGTGAATTACGCTGGTTAATAATACGGTTATAGTTCGAAAGATTGTTCAGATAGATCTTATCAAGCTGGGAAAGCTCAAGATCAATAAATCTTCTTCTTCCTGCCGGACCCTCTTTGATAATATTAAGATCCTCTGGAGAAAAGAAAACAAAATGGACAATACCGAATAACTCACTTGCACGGCGAATCGGTACCTTATCGATTGCAATTCCCTTCGGACTGTTTTTCTTCAGGTGCATATCGATCTGGAAAATGATTCCCTTTTTCTCAACTACTGTCTCCAGATGGGATTCATCATACCCAAACTGTATCATATCCCGATCCTTCGTTCCTCTGTGAGATTTCGTCGTTCCAGACAAATACAATGCTTCCAGTATGTTTGTCTTTCCTTGAGCATTGTCACCGTACAAAATATTTGTTTTCGGATCAAAGGTCAAATCTAATAAATCATAATTTCTGTAATTTTTCAGCTTTAAAGACTTGATTATCATAATTTCCCCGCCATCACGTTATAACACGAGCGAGAAAACCTCTCACATGTTATTCTACACGTTTTTTAATTATTTTTCAATTTTTATTTCATTTCCGTCAAAAGAAGCTGTATCGCCCGGATAAAGCTTTCTTCCGCGTCTCGTATCAATTTCTCCGTTTACAAGAACAAGCCCGTTCTGAATTACGTCCTTAGCCTCAACACCACTTTCAACTAACCCGGCTGCCTTGAGCGCCTGACCGAGTTTAATGAATTCATCCTGAGGGCGCAGTTTGATTATTTCCATTTCTTATCACTCCTTAATTAATTTTTATCAGTGTTTTTGATCTTTATTTTTTATTTAAACTTTTTAAACATTTTTAAACTTTTAATTTTCTGGATTTCTAAAAGTCAAAAAATTGCAGAGCCGGGCGTCTGCTCCGCATAATCTATTATTTTCTGAGTTTAGACAGCTGCATTAAAATTGACTGGAAGAATCAGATAAATGTAAGACTGATTCTCGTCTTTGATAAAGCAAGGTGCTTTTGCATTCATAAAATACAAGTCTACTTCTTCATCTTCAATCACACGAAGTGCATCGATCAAAAACTTTGGATTAAATCCAATCATCAGATCTTTTCCGTCTTTTGTACAGAAAATCAGTTCATCCATAGATCCAATCTGTGATTTGATCTTCAACTCCATTGATTCATTCTTGATGTCAATGATAATCGGCTTTTTGTCTCCCTCCTTGATAAGCAGAGTTGCACGATCAATACAATCTAACAGTTCTTTTTTATTCACATGTACTCTTGTCTCATAATCACTGGACAGCATCTGATCAATTCGGAAATATTCACCTTCAATCAGTCTGGAAACAACCAATGTTCTGTCAAATTCAAAGACAATATGATTTTTTGTAAACGAAATCTCAACTTCAGCATCCGCTTCACCGCCAATAATCTTGCTGATTTCCTGAAGAGTTTTTCCAGGAACAATTACTTTTCTCGGCTGATAAGCATCTTTCAGTTCGATTTTCCGGATTGAAATTCTGTGACCATCAAGAGAAACAACTCTGAGAACATCATTGTCAATCTCAAAAAGTTCTCCAGTCATCATCTTGTTCGTATCATTGTCAGCAATTGAAAAAATAGTCTGGCGAACAACTTCTTTCAAAGTAAACTCGGAAATAGTAATAAAATCTTCACGCTCAATCGCCGGAAGATAAGAAAAATCATCTCCTGACTGGGCTGCGATATTAAATTTCGCTTTTTCACAAGTAATAATTGCCTGATTGTCAGATTCTGTTTCAATAACAACATCATTGTCTGGAAGTTTACGGACAATTTCTGAAAAAATCTTTGCATTTAAAGCAATAATACCTCTGGAATCAATAATTCCATCAATTGTAGTTTCAATTCCAAGTTCCATATCGTTGGCAGTCAATTTGATTACATCCGTTGTTGCATCAATCAGAATACATTCAAGAATAGGCATTGTTGTTTTAGAGGGTACTGCCTTGGAAACAATACTGACTCCTTTTACGAGATTCGATTTTTTGCATATGATTCTCATGTTGATGATTACTCCTTTCAGGTTTTAAGGTTACGGTTGGTATGTGGATAACGTTTTTTTCTCGCGTAATTTATGTATATTTATATAAATCGATTCCGCCTTCTCCGCCTTAGGGGGTGTGGATAAGTGGATAAGTACCTGCAGCCCTTTAAAATCAAGGGTTTGCGGGTTTGGATAACTATGTAGATTACAGAAAAATAACGTGTTGAAACTGTGGGGAAAAAAATTCGGCAAAAAATCCACATTTTTGTTATCCCAACGTTATTCACATAGAAATCTACAGGTTTTCTACAAAGTTATCCACAATTAACGCGAAAAACTGACAAGTTATTCACATTTTATAGAGTTATCTTCCTTATACAGGATTGATTTTCTTCTTAATTATATTCACAGTGTTGTTTAAAGCTTCATCTGTCTTCAGATCATTCTCAATTTTGCGTACACCATGGCTAATGGAAGCATGATCTTTACCACCGAGCAGGGCACCAATGGATTTTAGTGGTGTATCGGTCATATTTCTGCACAGATACATGACAATCTGGCGTGGAAGAACAATCTCAGCGTTTCGTTTTTTACCTTTTAGTTCAGCTACCGGTACATTAAAGTGTTCAGAAACCACATCCATGATCAGTTCTGGTGAAACTGCACGGGTATCATCTGGTGAGATCATATCCTTCAAGGCCTCAGCAGCCAAAGGAATGTCGATCGGTTTATTCTCCAGATTAGAAAGAGCGATCAGTTTATTCAAAGATCCTTCAAGCTCACGGATATTGGATTTAATATTATTGGCAATGTACTGCATAACCTCATCCGGAATATGATATTTCTCAAGTCCGTCGAGTTCTTCTTTCTTACGAAGAATCGCCATTCTTGTCTCATAGTCAGGAGAGGAGATGTCAGCAATCAGACCCCACTCAAAACGTGTGCGAAGTCTGGCTTCCAGTGTCTCAATGTCCTTCGGAGGCTTATCACTGGAGATGATAATCTGTTTTCCTGACACATGAAGGTGGTTAAATGTATGGAAAAATTCTTCCTGTGTACTTTCTTTTCCTATAATAAACTGAATATCGTCGATCAGAAGAACATCATTATTACGATATTTCTCGCGGAATGTGGTCATTGCCAGTTCATTTCCGTTCTTACCTACTTTAAGAGCATCGATCAGTTCATTCGTAAAAGTTTCACTTGTGACATACAGTACTTTTTTGGAGGGATCATGTTCCAAAATGTAATGTGCCACGGAGTGCATCAAATGGGTCTTTCCAAGTCCAACACCTCCATATAAGAAGAGAGGGTTGTAGATCTCTCCCGGAGATTCGGCAACTGCGAGGGAAGCAGCGTGGGCGAAATTGTTGTTGCTTCCAACGACAAATGTGTCGAAAGTATACTTTGGATTTAAGTTTGCCTTTTCATAAATCGCATTTACACGGGTCTTCTGGACGGAAGACTCTTTCTTTTCCTTAATCACTTTCGGGCTGTCGGTTACAAATTCCACTTCATATTCTGTACCGGTTACTTCGGCGATGCAGACCTTAAAAGGAAGCAGATATTTATCTTGAATATGTTCAAGACTCGCCTTCAGTTTGACGAGAATATATACGGTATTGTCTTTGACTTCATAAACAGTAAGTGGTGCAATCCATGTAGTATAAGAAATATTAGATGAGCAATATTCCAGCTTCATCTTGTTTAGTACCTGATCCCAGTTTTGTTCTACAATGTTCATCGATAGTAACTCCTAATTTTTTAAAATTATAATGGAAAGGTTGAAAATCCAGCGCAAATAATTCAGGACTTATCCACATTCAACTCCTGATTATGGCTTTTAGGGCAGACTTTCCCCTACCCAAATACAATGTTTTCAGCAACTGTTTGTTAAAAAAAGTGAAAAACAGCCACTTTTTATTAACTTCGTACTAAAATAATGTGGATAACTCTAAAAATGGTAGAGTCTCTCCATTACATTTTACATCAAAAAAGCTGTAGAATCAATGAAAAAACAGTGTGTATAACTTTATCAACATCTTAAAACGTTGATAAATATGGTTTTTTATGAATAAAAAAAATTTTATCAACACGATATTTAGTGGTTTTCCACAGGTTATACAGAAGTTATCCACATATGTTGATAACTTTGTGGATAACTTCTGTATAACTGTTGTATAATTATGTGAAAAAATAGTTATACTCCTTGATATATAAGGGGTTCGAGGAACTGTGAAATTATTCACAGAAAATGTGAAAAACTCTTTAAAATGAAAAAAGGCCAGAAATTAAGGGAAAGATTGTTGATAAAGCTTGACTTTATGCGGTTTTCCCTCTATAATTAAGAGCAGTGTCTTTTAATATTGAGGCGCAGTAACGAAGTTAATTTTGTGAATACTTTTATTATAAGGTATATCAGGCATAAGGGAGGTGTAAGAATATGAAGATGACATTTCAGCCGAAGAAGAGATCAAGATCTAAAGTTCACGGATTCAGAGCAAGAATGAGCACACCAGGCGGAAGAAAAGTTCTGGCAGCAAGAAGAGCAAAAGGAAGAAAACAGTTATCAGCATAGGCCGCATATATGTGGCCTTTTCTTCTATTTAATATTAAATGATAACAGGATTTTTGTTATCTGGAATGAAGAGGATATTGATGAAATTTTCTGAGTCTTTAAAAAAGAATAAAGATTTTCAGTCAGTCTACAGGAATGGAAAATCTTTCGCTAATAAATGTCTTGTAATGTATATAATCCCGAACGAACTGAATAAGAACCGACTGGGAATATCAGTTAGTAAGAAGGTTGGAAACAGTGTGGTAAGACATCATCTTACCCGATTGATCAGAGAAAGTTACAGATTATCAGAAGAACATTTCCGATGTGGGTATGATATAGTAGTAATCGCGAGAACAAGTGCAAAGGATAAGAATTATCATGATGTGGAAAGTGCACTGATCCATCTCGGAAAGCTTCATCACATATATGTCTGATAAGACAATGATAAGGAAGTGGCGCAGATGAAGTATGTCTTGTTATGGATGATTCGTTTTTACAGGAAATATCTGTCTGGAATGAAGGGCGGATGCACTTGTAAGTATTATCCAACCTGCTCACAGTATGGGTTGGAAGCAATCGAGAAGTACGGAGCACTCAAGGGAGGGGCTCTGGCGGTATGGAGAATCCTGCGCTGTAATCCATTTTCAAAAGGTGGATATGATCCGGTACCTTAAGGAGGATAAGTAATGGAAGTATACGGACTTTTGGCTTCAGGTTATGGAGACTGGCCGATTATCAAACAGATTGCCTGGCTTTTAGGTCAGGTAATGAATGGTATCTTCAATGTACTTAGCAAGATTGGTATTGAGAATATTGGTGTTTGTATCATTATTTTCACAATCATTATTTATACATTGATGATTCCGCTTACAATCAAGCAGCAGAAGTTTTCTAAGATGTCAGCTGTTATGCAGCCGGAGATCAAGAAAATTCAGAAAAAATACGAAGGAAAGAAAGATCAGGCTTCAATGATGAAGCAGCAGGAAGAGATCAATCTTGTTTATGAGAAGTATGGAACTTCCATGACAGGTGGATGCCTCCCGATGTTGATCCAGATGCCGATTCTGTTCGCGCTGTATCCGGTTATCCGTGATATTCCGACGTATGTAAAAGGTGTTAAAGATGTTTATATGCCTGTGACAGAAGCAATCATGAATACAAATGGCTTCCAGAAGATCATGGAGACGATCGGTGAAGCAAGCCCGGTTCTTATGAACCCAAAGGCTTATGATTATTCCCAGGCAGATACAATTGTAAATGTACTTTATAAATTCCAGGATTCTACATGGAATACGCTGATGGAAAAGATGCCGAGTATCACGGATCTTGCACAGCAGACAATGGATAAGGTTACTCACCTGAACAGTTTCCTTGGAATTAATATTGGAGAGCAGCCGCTGACACAGTTGACAACTGCATTACACAACGGATCTGTTGTAGGAATCATCCTTGCAGTACTTATTCCGGTACTTGCAGGTCTGACACAGTTTATCAGTGTTAAGCTTCAGCCACAGCCGGCAGGAGATGACAAAGATAACCCGATGGCAAGCTCTATGAAGACAATGACATACACAATGCCGCTGATCTCAGTATTTATGGGATTCACACTTCCGGCAGGTCTTGGTCTCTACTGGGCAGCAAGTGCAGCAGTAAGATGTATTCAGCAGCTTGCAATCAACAAATATCTCAGCACAAAGTCTCTTGATGAGATGATCAAAGAGAACCAGAAGAAAGCACAGAAGAAACGTGAGAAACACGGAACTTCTGCAAAAGAGATCAATAAGATGGCAACAACAAGTACTCGTAATGTGGGTACTGTTACAAAGGGAAAATCTGGAATTTCTGAAGCAGAGAAAGAAGAAAAGATCCAGAAAGCAAAGCAGAAGGCTCAGAATTCCAAGCCGGGAAGCCTTGCTTCTAAGGCAAATCTGGTAAGCCGTTATAACAGCGGACAGCAGACAAACCAGCCGAAGGCAGAAGATGAGAGCAGTTCTAAAGAAAAAAAGGGCAAGAAAAAATAAAGGAAGATTCGTAACTCCTAACCGTTCTCTTAAAAAGCAGGAGACGGGTCAGGATTTGAAGATGGAGGAATCGGGATGAACGGTAGTATCAGAGTATCGGCGAAAACAGTTGATGATGCGATCACAGAAGCATTAATCCAGCTTGGTGTAACAAGCGACAGACTGGAGTACGAAGTAATCGAGAAGGGAAGCGCAGGATTCCTGGGAATCGGAATGAAGCAGGCAGTTATTGAAGCAAGAAGAAAACCGGAACCGAAAGAGGAGAAGGTAGAAGAGCCTGTAGTAGAAGAACCTGTGAAAGCAGAGCCAAAGAAGGTTGAAACAGTTCAGCCTCAGAAAGCAGCTGCAGAAAAGAAAGCGGATGAACCTCAGAAGGCTGCTTTTGAAAAAGCTGTAGAAAAAGAAGTAAAAGAGGAAGTTAAGAAAGAGACAAAACTTGTAGAAGTTCAGCCTCAGACAATCGAAGCAGTAGAAGATTTCCTCAAGAATACAATGAAAGCCATGGACATGGAAGTTGAGCTTAAGACTGAGATCGATCAGGATGGTGCACTTTGCGTAGATATGAGTGGAGAGCATATGGGAATTCTGATTGGTAAGAGAGGACAGACTTTGGATTCTCTGCAGTATCTTGCGAACCGTGTAGCGAACAAGCATCAGGAAGGTTATGTAAGAGTAAAGCTTGACACAGAGAACTATCGTGCAAGAAGAGAAGAGACTCTGAGACACCTTGCAAAGAACATTGCACATAAGGTAAAGAGAAACAGAAGACCGGTAGCACTTGAGCCGATGAATCCTTATGAGAGAAGAATCATCCACTCAGCATTGCAGTCAGATCCTTATGTGATGACACACAGTGAGGGAGAAGAGCCGTTCAGAAAAGTTGTTATTACTTTGAAGAAATAATACTGTTTATGAATCGGAAGCGAAAGGACGTTTACGCTTCACGGATACTTTCGTGAGGTGTGGAACGTCCTTTTTTCTATGGTAAAATATGATGAAATCAGAGTACAGAGCAGGAAAACAGAAAGGAAATAAGGCATGAATCAGGATACGATTGCAGCGATTTCTACAGGTATGACTAATTCGGGAATCGGAATTGTAAGAATCAGCGGAAGTGAAGCGCTGGAGATAGCAGATCGTGTATATAAAGGGAAAGAAACGATTACAGAAGTGCCAACGCATACGATTCATTATGGACATGTAATGGATGGAGATGAGACAGTTGACGAAGTACTTGTGATGGTGATGCGCGGACCTCGTACATTTACAGGAGAAGACACAGTTGAGATCAACTGCCACGGTGGAACTTATGTTGTAAGCAGAGTTTTGGAGACGGTCTTAAAGGCGGGAGCAAGACCGGCAGAGCCGGGAGAATTTACCAAGAGGGCATTCTTAAACGGCAAGATGGATCTGTCACAGGCAGAGGCGGTCATCGATGTGATCACATCAGAAAATGAGTATGCATTGCAGAGTTCGATCAGCCAGCTCAAGGGAAGTGTGAAGAACAGGATCAAAGAGATCCGTGAGAAGATTATTTATCATACAGCGTTTATTGAGACTGCGCTGGATGATCCGGAGCATATCAGCGTCGATGGATATGGTGAGGTGCTAAAGGAGGCAGCAGAAGAGGTGATCGATCAGCTGAAAGAACTGATTGATTCCTCGGATGATGGAAGGATCATGAAAGAGGGAATCCAGACAGTAATTCTTGGAAAACCGAATGCAGGAAAGTCATCCCTTCTGAATATTCTGGCGGGTCATGATCGTGCGATTGTTACAGATATTGAAGGAACGACAAGAGATGTCTTAGAGGAGCAGATCCGTCTGCAGGGACTGACTTTGAATATCATTGATACTGCCGGAATCCGTCAGACAGACGATATTGTGGAAAAAATGGGTGTCGATAAGGCGAAAGAATACGCAAAAGAGGCAGATCTTATTATTTATGTTGTAGATGCATCAAGAAATCTTGACGAAAATGATGAAAAAATCTTTGATTTGATTTATGATAAAAGAACAGTGATTCTGCTTAATAAGTCGGATCTGGATACTGTAGTGACAGAAGAGATGATCCGTGAAAGGATTTCACAAAAGGGTGTTCAGAAGCAGATTCCTGTGATTGCGATTTCTGCGAAGGAAGAGCAGGGAATCAAGGAACTTGAGAACACCGTGAAAGCAATGTTCTTAAAGGGAGATCTCTCATTCAATGAAGAGGTTTATATCACAAATGCAAGACAAAAAAATGCATTGGTCAATGCGAGAGAGAGTATGAAGAAAGTCATTTTCAGTATTGACGCCGGCATGCCGGAGGATTTCTATTCGATCGATCTGATGGATGCCTATGAATCACTTGGAAATATTACCGGAGAATCAATAGGAGAAGATTTAGTAAATGAAATATTCAGCAAGTTCTGTATGGGAAAATAAAGATGAATATGATGTTGTCGTTGTAGGCGCAGGACATGCGGGCTGTGAGGCTGCACTTGTGACTGCAAGACTTGGATTTAAGACAGTGATCTTTACGGTCAGTGTGGACAGTATTGCGCTGATGCCATGCAATCCGAATATCGGAGGAAGCTCAAAGGGACATTTGGTCAGAGAGCTGGATGCACTTGGCGGAGAGATGGGAAAAGTCATTGACCAGACATTTATCCAGTCTAAGATGCTTAACAGTTCAAAAGGTCCTGCCGTGCATTCACTGCGTGCACAGGCGGATAAGGCAAATTATAGTAAAACAATGCGTCAGGTGCTTCAGAACCAGGAAAATCTGGATATCCGTCAGATGGAAGTGACAGAGATCCTGGCAGAGGATGGAAAGATCACAGGAGTACAGACGTACTCAGGCGCTATTTACCGCTGTAAGGCCGTTGTACTCTGTACGGGTACATATTTAAAGGCACGCTGTATTTACGGCGAAATAAGCACACATACGGGCCCTAACGGGCTTCAGAGTGCCAACTATCTGACAGATAGCCTGAAAGCACTCGGAATTAAGATGTATCGCTTCAAAACAGGTACACCGGCGCGTATTGATAAGAATACGATTGATTTCAGCAAGATGCAGGAGCAGAAAGGAGATGAGAGGGTTGTACCGTTCTCGTTTACTACAGATCCTGAGAGTGTTCAGATCGATCAGGCGTCCTGCTGGCTGACTTATACGAATGAGACAACACATGAGATCATCCGTGGCAATCTGGACCGTTCACCGCTTTATTCAGGAGCAATTGAAGGTACGGGACCGAGATATTGTCCGTCTATCGAGGATAAGGTTGTGAAATTCCCGGACAAGAACCGTCATCAGGTGTTTATCGAGCCGGAAGGACTTGAGACGAATGAAATGTATGTCGGTGGAATGTCCAGTTCACTTCCGGAAGATGTCCAGTATGCAATGTACAGAAGTGTGCCGGGACTGGAACATGCGAAGATCGTGCGAAATGCGTATGCGATCGAGTATGACTGCATTGATGCGAGACAGTTGAAGAGTACATTGGAATTCAAAGAGATTGAAGGTCTGTTCAGTGGTGGACAGTTTAACGGAAGTTCAGGTTATGAAGAGGCTGCTTCCCAGGGACTGATTGCAGGAATCAATGCGGCGAGAAAGCTGCAGGGAAAAGAAGGTATCGTGATCGACAGATCTCAAGGGTATATCGGAGTTCTTATTGATGATCTTGTCACAAAAGAGAGTCATGAACCGTATCGTATGATGACTTCACGCGCAGAGTACAGACTGCTTCTTCGTCAGGATAATGCAGATATGCGTCTTACAAAGATTGGTTACGAGGTGGGCCTGATCGATGAGGAGAGATATCAGAAACTGTTGAAAAAGGAAGAGATGATCGAGAAAGAGATCGAGCGTGTGGAGCACACAAATGTAGGTACTACAGAAGCTGTACAGGCATTGCTTGAATCTTATGAAAGCACACCGCTGACATCAGGAACAACACTTGCAGAGCTGATCCGCAGACCGGAGTTGTCTTATGAGAAGATCGCACCGATCGATAAGCACAGAGAAGAACTGCCATATGATGTGAAAGAACAGGTTGATATTAATATCAAATATGATGGTTATATCAAGCGTCAGATGCGTCAGGTAGAGCAGTTTAAGAAGCTTGAGAACAAGAGAATTCCAGAAAATATTAACTATGATGAGATTCAGAGCCTTCGTCTTGAGGCAAAGCAGAAACTGAATCAGATCCGTCCGTCGTCAATCGGCCAGGCATCCAGAATCTCAGGAGTTTCACCGGCAGATGTGTCCGTGCTTCTTGTATATTTAAGCAGTAAATAAAAGTGTTAGTTAAAGTAATAGATGAGAATTTAAAAATGCTATAATAATATTCTACGGAACGGTATTGTCGGATTGTTGAAACTGTTCCGTGGGAAATAATGATTGGAGAATATAGTGGGAGAGAACACACAGAGTAAATTTGATCTAGAATTAGAAAAAATCGGAATCACATTAAATGAGCGGCAGAAGCAGCAGTTCGACAAGTATTATGAAATGCTAGTTGAGTGGAATAAAGTGATGAATCTGACAGGGATCACGGAGTATGATGAGGTGAATCTGAAGCACTTTACAGATAGTCTGACAATCGCAAGAACACAGGAGATGCAGAAGGTGCAGAGCGTGATTGATATCGGAACAGGAGCTGGTTTCCCGGGGATTCCTCTGAAGATTGCATTTCCGCATCTGAAGGTTGTACTTCTTGATTCACTGAATAAACGAATTAAGTTCTTAGAGGCAGTAATTGAAGAATTAGGATTGGAAAATATCAGTACAATTCATGGAAGAGCAGAAGATTTTGCAAAGAAAAAGGAATACAGAGAGCAGTTTGATCTCTGCGTTTCAAGAGCTGTTGCGAATCTGTCAACATTGAGTGAGTATTGCCTTCCATTTGTAGCTGTAAATGGCAGTTTTGTTTCTTATAAAAGTGGAGATTCTGAAGAAGAAATCCATCAGGCAAAACATGCGATTTCATTGTTAGGTGGAAAAGTAAAGAATGTGGATAAGTTCCAATTACCTGGAACAGACATGGGGCGTGCACTTGTTGAAATAAAAAAAACAAAGCAGACACCGGGAAAATATCCTAGAAAAGCAGGATTACCGGCAAAAGAACCATTAAAATAAGCAAATATAGGAGGACCTGTTTACTGGCATTCTGGTGAATAGGTCTTCCTTTTTGAGTGTATTGCTGAAAAATGCCGAAATAGTCAGAAAATAAGTTTAAAAAGAAGATATACTCAAAAAAAGAAGAAGTTATCCACATTTTCCACATGAGATATTCACTCTGTGTGGATATCTCATGTGGAAAATGTGGATAACTCTAATTTTTAGAAAAAATATGATACGAGTAAAATTTCTAATTTATGCGATATTCTATTCACATTCTTCAGCATCTGACAAGAAAATTTCTACATTTTCAATGAATTCGTCACATTTTTCAATATGAGGAAGTTGTTTGGTTTTGGCCATTCCTTCAATTTCAATCGAAGGAAGATAGTTCTGATATTCACTGGCTGCCAAAGAATTTTCAGGATTACTATTTCCTACAATAATGGAGATGCTGTTATTTAATTTATTCAGACAGTGAAGAACATTTGCATTCGTATATCTCGTCTTTTGACAGGCGAAAAGATATTTGGAATTTGTATGTTCTTTGTGTGCTGCTTCAAAGTAGGTGAGAATATCTTTTTCACTAATTTCATTCTGAGTATAATAAGAAGAGCAGAGGGCATGAGCAATTGTCTTCTTATTTACATACATATTATAGATAAATGTACCCAGAATAGGAGAATACAGGATATTCTTTATGAATTTACTACGTTTTGTAGGAATCTTTGCCAGGTCTACCAGATTCGGCGGATTTATCATAATAACTTTATTTATAATTGTTTCATCGTTTGCACAGGCCATTAGTACAAATGGACAGGATTCACCAGAAACAATTACATCAGTTTTTTCTCCGATAATATGTTTGATAAAGTTCGTGATTAATTCTACATACAGATAATTAGTATATGTTAATCCCGGACGGTCGGAACAACCGCAGCCTAAAAGATCAATTGTATATACAGTATGGGACTTGGCAAGTTCCGCTATATTGTTTCTCCATTCATAGGAAGAAGAGCATACATTGAGATTATGCACTAAAAGTAAAGGTGATCCTTCACCAGTTTTCTTATATGCGATTTTGCCAAATCTCCAGTTATAGTATTCATATTCATCAGAATTGATTAATTTATCAGCAGTTGAGATATATTCTAATACACGGTTGGCAATATGCATTGCACCGAGAGAAACTCCTGCTAAAGTAGTAAAAAAAGTCAGCTTTTTCTTAATACTCAAATTATTCACCTTCCTTATTATAATAGTGGTTTGTTTTATATAAAAGTAAGAGCCTGAATTAAATGAAACTCTTACTTTATTATACTACATTCTTAAATTCAAATAAAGCGAAAAAATCTTAATGTTTAATTATAGAAGAAGTGGATTATCTCTAAAAATGTTTCACGTGAAACATTTTTGATCCGCACAATCGAATCCGCACCCTGCGCGTATAATACAGTTATTTACAAAATGCAGTACTAGAAATAACTGAGAAAACACAATGTTTCACGTGAAACATTTTAGAAAATAAGAAAATGAAAAGGAAGATGTTTCGTTACTGTTCACTCCCGTGTCAATCACTTCGCTGATTGACACGGAGGATGCATGTTTTGGCTTGAATGCATCTCGCCCTATCGCCAAAGGCGATTTAAAATGGCGAGATGCGTTGCTGGTCGCACATTGTGTGAACAGTAACGATGTTTCACGTGAAACATTTGATTAGTTCTAGATTAATGAAAAGAAAGGTGATATAATAATGAATGTCCGAGAGAAAGGAGTAAAAATAATGGGTAGAGTGATAGCAATTGCGAATCAGAAAGGCGGAGTTGGTAAGACTACAACAGCAATCAACTTATCAGCCTCTTTAGCTAGTTCGGGAAAAAAAGTGCTTGCTATAGATATGGATCCTCAGGGGAATATGTCCAGTGGATTGGGCGTTGATAAGAATGAGGTCGAAAAGACAATTTATGAACTTATTATTGGTAAGTGTAAAATTGAGGAGTGTATTTGCAAGGAACCAATAGAAAATCTGAGCGTAGATGTGCTTCCGTCAAGTATTGATTTATCAGCCGCTGAGATTGAACTGATTGGCGTTGACAATAAGGAATATATTTTACGAGATGAAGTTGAAAAGATAAAAGATAATTATGACTTTATAATTATTGACTGCCCTCCGGCATTGAGTATGCTTACAATTAATGCAATGACTACTTCTGACTCGGTGATTGTTCCAATTCAGTGTGAGTATTATGCACTGGAAGGATTAAGTCAATTGATGCATACGATTGAACTTGTTCAGGATAGACTGAATCCGAAACTTGAAATGGAAGGTGTCGTATTTACAATGTACGATGCAAGAACAAATTTATCATTACAGGTGGTGGAAAATGTAAAGGATAACCTGAACCAAAATATTTATAAGACAATTATTCCGAGAAATGTCCGATTGGCTGAAGCACCAAGTTATGGACTTCCAATCAATCTGTATGATCCAAAATCCAAAGGAACAGAGAGTTACATGCTTTTAGCAGAAGAAGTGATTAATAAAGGAGAATAAGTATGCCTGTGAAGAAGAGCGGACTTGGAAAAGGATTGGATAGTCTAATCCCAAACAAAAACGTTAAAAGCGCAAAACCTTCTGTAAAAGCGGACGAGAAAAAGGCAGCTCCGAAAGAAGAAATTTTAGAGGCAGGACCGATCATGGTGAAGATAAATAAAGTTGAACCAAATCGGGAACAGCCACGGAAAGATTTTGATGAAGATGCATTGATGGAACTTGCAGATTCAATTAAGCAGTTTGGTGTATTGCAGCCGATTCTTGTTCAGAAGAAGAAGGACTATTATGAAATTATTGCCGGTGAGAGAAGATGGCGCGCAGCAAAGCTGGCAGGATTGAAAGAAGTGCCAATTATCGTAAAAGAATTTACAGAGCAGGAAATTGTTGAGATTTCTTTGATTGAGAATATTCAGAGAGAAAACCTGAATCCGATTGAAGAAGCAATGGCTTATAAGAGACTGTTGAAAGAATTCAACTTGAAACAGGATGAAGTTGCTGAACGAGTGTCAAAGAGCAGAACTGCGGTTACGAACTCAATGCGATTATTAAAACTGAATGACAGAGTTCAGCAGATGATCATTGACGATATGATCAGTACAGGCCATGCAAGAGCTCTTCTGGCAATCGAGGATGAAGAGCAGCAGTACATGCTTGCCAACAAAATCTTTGATGAGAAGCTTAGTGTTCGCGAGACAGAGAAACTGGTGAAGGCTCTGAAGAATCCGAAAAAGGAAGAAAAAAAGCCGGAAGTAGAAAATCAGTTCGTATACACAAATCTTGAAGAGCAGATGAAGAGTCTGATCGGTACAAAAGTAAGTGTTCATGCGAAAGCAAATGGAAAAGGAAAGATTGAGATTGAGTATTACTCACCGGATGATCTGGAAAGAATCTATGAGTTGCTCATGACAATCCAGCATAATTAAAAAGGAGATGGTAGAAGTGACTGGAGTATTTGGCAATCTGGGAATTGATCCATTCTACGCATTTCTTATTTTACTTATTTTGCAGGTAGCCTTGCTTGTCGTACTTGTGTTAGTGTATGATAAGTATAAACACCTGGAAAAAGTATTTAATACCTTTATGAAGGGAAAGAATGGGAAATCACTGGAGGAATCCATTTTTGAACGGTTTGACAAGATCGACGAAGTCGTAGATCAGGTAGAAGAAAACCGTGAGGAGATTGCAGAACTTTACAATAGAATGAAAACGCATTACCAGAAAGTCGGAATCGTAAAATATGATGCATTCCATGAAATGGGAGGCGAATTAAGTTTTGCAATTACAATGTTAGATGAAAACAATACTGGATGGATCTTAAATATCATGCATAGCCGCCAGGGTTGTTATGCATATGTGAAAGATATTGTAAAAGGTGAGAGTACAATTCAGCTGGCAGAGGAAGAAAGAGAAAGTCTTGAGAAAGCTATTTTTCAAGAAAAATAAATAGTAAAAAAGAAATTAGACAGGAAAGGGTAAATAAACATGTTAGACATCAAATTTGTAAGAAATAATCCGGATGTAGTAAAACAGAACATCAAAAATAAATTTCAGGATGAGAAGCTTCCACTTGTTGATGAAGTAATTGAACTGGATAAGAGAAACAGAGAAATCAAACAGGAAGTAGAAGCACTTCGCGCAGAGAAAAACAAAGCTTCTAAGGAAATCGGAGCAATGATGGCTCAGAAGAAGATTGAAGAAGCAGAAGCACTGAAGAAGAAAGTTGCAGAGAGTAATGGACGTATCAATGAACTTTCAGAGGAAGAGAAAGAAGTAGAAGAGAAACTGAAAAAGAATATGATGATCATCCCGAACATCATTGATCCTTCCGTACCGATCGGTAAAGATGACAGTGAGAACGTAGAGGTAGAAAGATTTGGCGAGCCGGTTGTTCCGGATTTCGAAGTTCCATATCACACAGACATTATGGAATCTTTCAATGGAATCGATCTCGATGCTGCAAGAAGAGTAGCAGGTAATGGATTTTATTATCTGATGGGAGATATCGCAAGACTTCACTCAGCAGTTATCTCTTATGCAAGAGATTTCATGATCAACAGAGGATTCACATACTGTGTACCACCTTTCATGATCAGAAGTAACGTTGTAACAGGTGTTATGAGCTTTGCTGAGATGGATGCCATGATGTACAAGATTGAAGGAGAAGACCTTTATCTGATCGGAACAAGTGAGCATTCCATGATTGGTAAATTCATTGGACAGACATTGGAGAAAGATCAGGTTCCACAGACTCTGACAAGTTATTCACCTTGCTTCAGAAAAGAAAAAGGTGCTCACGGAATTGAGGAGCGTGGAGTTTACAGAATCCACCAGTTCGAGAAACAGGAAATGATCGTTGTCTGCGAACCGGAAGAAAGCAAAGAATGGTATGACAAACTGTGGAAGAATACAGTAGACCTTTTCCGTTCTATGGATATTCCGGTACGTACACTTGAGTGCTGCTCCGGAGATCTTGCAGATCTGAAAGTAAAATCTGTTGACGTAGAGGCATGGTCACCAAGACAGCAGAAATACTTCGAGGTGGGAAGCTGCTCCAACTTAGGAGATGCCCAGGCAAGAAGACTTGGCATCCGTATCAAAGGAGAGAACGGAAGCTACTTCGCTCATACATTAAACAACACAGTTGTTGCTCCACCGAGAATGCTGATCGCGTTCCTTGAGAACAATCTTCAGGCAGATGGTTCTGTAAGAATCCCGGAAGTTCTTCAGCCATACATGGGTGGAAACAAAGAAATTACACCAAAGAACAAATAAAGAAATATAAAGCAAATAAAATATGCATCAGTATTTAAAAGCAATTGGATTTGAAAATATTCAAACAAGAAAAGATCTGAAAAAGCTCTTAAAAGAAGTAGAAGAGAATTTCACACATCAGACAATTGTATCCTACAGACCGGGCGAAGATTTCTGCGAATTCCAGAAAGAGTTCGGTCAGGATGTAGGGATCACACTCTGCGGAGAACTTGATGATGAAGAACATTTTGAAGCTGCATATTATTTCCCATACTTTGAGGGAAGCGGAGTTACAACGTATGCAGAAATCGATGTGCAGAGAAAGATTGAGAAAGAACAGTATGTTGGTCTTTGTGAAGATTCTAAGATCGGAATCAGTCTGATCTTCACACTGCAGAATGGTGTGGAATATATGCGGGAGAAACAGGCTGGTCTTGCAAAAGATATGCAGACCTCAGTGACATTTTCAGGATTGGCACAAGGTGGAATGATTCTGCTTCCGGTCAATAAAAATGAGCAGCAGATTTTAAATGAAAAGCGTGCGTCAGATACAAGAAGGGAATTGATGAACGCAGCCCGCAAGGGCGACCAGGCAGCAATCGAGACGCTGACATTTGACGATATGGATCTCTATTCTAAGGTGTCAAAGAGATTGGCGAATGAGGATGTATTTTCCATTGTGGACACATATTTCATGCCGTTTGGAGCAGAATGTGATATGTATTCGATCATGGGAGAAATCCTGGCAGTGAGAGAGCGGATCAACAGAATGACAGGTGTGAGATTGTATCAGATGCGCCTGAATGTAAATGAACTGACATTTGATGTCTGTGTTCCGGCAGATTCCGTGATGGGAGAGCCGGAAATCGGAAGAAGGTTCAAAGGCACGATCTGGCTGCAGGGATATATTAATTTTTAAACATGAAGAGAAATTGTTGCCGGGTGCACGTAGTGTGAAAAGCAACTGGAAATCCACATCCGGAATGTGAAAAACATTAAATAAATGTGGAAAAAAGATTTCATTTAACAGAAGAATGTGGATAACAAAGGCACCATCTCTGGCTGAAAAGTAATTCGGTCAGGAGATGGTGTCTTTTACAATTCGTGCCATTTTTACCATGATTCGTGACAGAAGAATTGAAAATAACAGCGCTTTTTTTATAATAAAAATGTAACTGTTCAGAGCCAAATAAAATTTCAAAAACAGTCTTAAAAATGCAAGCATTTTACACTTGTTTTATGAAATTCTGCTTGCCTCTGAACAGTTACAGATTACGAGAAAAAGGAGACAGAATAATATGAAAAAGCGAGCAATTCTTTTAGCATTTATTATATCAGCAGTTGCAATGACATCAGGCTGTTCAGCGAATGAACCAAAGACAGATGAGGTGAAACAGGAACAGACAAAAACAGAAAGCGTAAGCTCAGGAGTAACGATAAAACCGCTTACCCAAAAGGCAATCGATGAGAATCCTTATATGGCAAAAAATGATGCGAATATCCACCATGATTGTTATAATTCAGATTCAACAGATGAGGTATTGCCTGTTGGTATTTACCCAGAAATTAATGTTTCTTATGAAAAGGTGAATCCGAATGCGTCTCCGGCGGTATTTTTTGACAATTATGGACATTCAGTTGTTCCGTTGTTGGGAGGACTTGCAATTCGTGATATCAATGCAGAAGAAACACAGACGATCGGATATTTCTCACCAAAACAGCATGACGGTGGAGGGTATGTGATACAAAGTTCCTATTCCTTTGTTGATGAAAATAATCGTCTGGTTTGTCCGACAAGCAACAATCATGTACTTATGTTGAAAGCAACAGACGAGGAAGGAAATGTGCTGCCGGAATTTGAAAAAGTGCTGGATATTGATATTAAAGCAGCGGCAGAGGCAATTACCGGAAAGACATTGGATCAGAATTTATTATCCGTAGTGTTTGACTATGAGGGGAATCTCTGGTTTGCAACCGGCGGATTCAGAATCTATCCGGAACGTCAGCAGCAAGGTGCGATGGGATACATTTCCAGAGATGCGATCAACGCAATTCTGAAAGGAGAAGAGATTGATCTGACAGCATCTACATTTGTATATGAATTAACTCCTGGAGAAGGGGCAGAAAATGGAATAGCTTCTTCGAAAGAGGGTGCGGTCATCTTAACAAATCAGAACTGCTATCTGCTGAAAGCAGATAACGGTGTACAGGTAGAATGGTGTACTCCGTATGAAAGTGCAGGGGCAAAAGACAGCAAAGAAGGTGATGAAACGACCGGAGGAGGTCTGGCGTGGGGAAGTGGATGTTCGCCGTCACTAACTAGTAACCTGGTCATGTTTACAGATAATCAGAATCCGGTGAATCTACTGGCATTAGATATGAAGACCGGTGAAAAGGTTGCAAGCACACCTGTTATTGATGAGCTGCCGGAAGAAATGCAGGTATCCGTAGAAAATTCAGCAATCGTATATGATAACAGTGAAGGTACAGTCAGCACAATCGTATGTAACTGGTTTGGAGCAGGAAGTGCGAAGCTTGCGGACGCAGATAACGATTCGTCTGTACAGACATATGAAAATATCTATGATGTAAACTGGCTGCAGAAAGGAAATAAAATGGTCATGCCGGGAGTTGAGCGTGTTGATACGATCAAGACAGATGACGGATATGAAATGAAGAGTATCTGGTGCAGAGATGATATCCGGGATACATCGATGATGAAGCTTTCAACCGCAACAGGATACATTTACGGTTATGTTCAGGACTTGGACAGTGGCATGTGGCAGTTTATTATGATAGATTTTGAGACCGGTGAGACTGTATTTTCAATGGACGTGTCAGACAAACCAGGATATAACAATATGGCAATCGGTATGTATGCAGGAAGCAGTGGAAATGCATTATACTGTCCAACCGGATATCTTGAACTCCTCAGACTGCAGGATCGGTTCGTATATCTTCCGGAAATGCCTTACCGAAAAGTAGATTTGGACAAGGCAATGCGAAATATATTAACGCAGGAAAAATTTACGGAAGACGGAGGTAAGGGCAATGTCGCAGGATGGCTGAATACGATAACGGTAGAAAATGTACATCCGAGTACGACTGTGGCGATACGAATGAAGGGGCTTGCAGGCAAAACGGATGACTTTAAGCTGTATGCTTATGGAAAAGACGGTAAGCTGACAGAGGTTCCGGAAGATCTGTGGAAGATTCAGACAGAAGATGGAACGATTCCAGAGAAACTGTCGGAAGATACCTTATATGAAGTACATGTTACAGTAGAGGATGGAGGAACATTCGATCTTAGTGAGACAGAGAAAGAGATCAAGATAGCAGTAGTATTAGGAAATTAAAGAAAAGCAAACGGGGATGGAGAAAGTAGTATTCTATCCTCGTTTGCTTTTCTTTTATCTATTCAGTTACTTCCAGGCAAGCTTCTTTCGTACCAGTTCCGCCACGGCGGATCCCGGCGAATAAAGAGCCTGATATATTATGCCATACACTGAAGATCGCTCCCGGAAGCGTTGCCAGTGGATTGGCTGCAAAATTAGCTGTTGCAAGAGAAATCGCAAGGCCGCTGTTCTGCATTCCGACTTCAATTGCAATCGCAGTAGCTTTATCATATTCGATATGTAAAAGTTTTGCGGCTCCAAGCCCGATGCCCATTCCGCAGAGATTGTGAAGTGCTACAACTCCAAGTACGAGCAGACCACAGCTTAAGATTTTTTCTGCATTGACAGATACGATTCCACTGATGATCATTACGATGGATACAACAGAAATCAGTGGAAGTACTTCTGATATTTTCTGAATCTGCTTTCCAAAGATCCAGTTTATCAAAATACCAAGAAGGACCGGAATCAGTACAACCTTTACAACAGAAATTACCATTGCAAGGAAAGATACTTCTACCCAGGCACCGGCAAGCAGATACACTAATAACGGTGTTATCAGTGGGGCCGCAAGCGTGGAAGTGATCGTCATTCCAACAGAGAGTGCCACATCACCTCCGGCAATATATGTGATCACATTACTTGCTGTTCCCCCAGGACAACATCCGACCAGAATAACGCCGAGTGCAAGATCTGTCGGAAGATGCATCAGCTGGCATAATCCCCATGCCACAACAGGCATGATCGTATATTGTGCAACAAATCCGATCACGATTTCTTTTGGTCTTGAAAAAACTCTCTTAAAATCGTCCATCTTGATTGTAAGCCCCATGCCAAACATGGCAACACCTAAAAAGATGGATGTATAATTGGTTGTCCACGCGAATCCATCGCGCCAAAAAAATGCGATCACAGAGAAGCAGATGATAATAATTCCAATATATTTTGTAAGAAAAGAACTGGCTTTTCCTACTTTTTTCATCACATTTTCCATATGCTATACCTCGTAGCTAAAGTTGTCGATCAGTCTGGTTTTTCCGATGTAAACTGCCATAGCGACCAGAACATCTTTTTCTACGACTTCTACCGGTTGCATATCCAGTGCATCTACCATAGATACATAATCAATCTTTGCCAGAGGTTCAGCTTCGATAATCTCGCGCATCTTTGATAATACTTCTTCAGCTTTGCTTCCCTTGCAGATCATATTCTGACCGGCTTTTACAGCTCTTGAAAGACAAAGTGCGGCTTTTCTTTCTTCTTCACTTAAATATGTATTTCTGGATGATTTCGCAAGTCCGTCTTCTTCACGGATGATAGGGCATCCTACGATCTGGATATCAAAATTCAGATCCTGTACCATTTTGCGGATGATTGCCAGCTGTTGTGCATCTTTCTGACCGAAATATGCCCTGTCCGGTGTTACAATGTTAAATAACTTAGAAACAACGGTGCATACACCTTTAAAATGGATTGGTCTTGTCTTACCGCACAGTGTATCTGATAAAGTATCAATACTTACAAAGGCATGTGGATCATGGTACATATCCTCCGGTTCCGGATGAAAGATGACATCAGCTCCAAGGCTCTCGCAGAGTTCGCTGTCACGTTTGAAATCTCTCGGATATGCTTCCAGATCTTCTGTCGGTCCAAACTGTGTCGGGTTTACAAAATCAGATACAACAACGATGTCATTTTCTTCGCGGCATCTCTTGATCAGACTTGCGTGTCCTTCGTGCAGGAATCCCATTGTCGGTACAAGACCGATTGTTTTTCCTTCTCTTTTCCAGTTTTTAATTAAATCTCTTGTTTCCTTTACTGTTTTTGTTACCTTCATGGTGTTCTCCTTTTAAAACTAAATTAGGAGATAGCCTCTTGTTCTGAATTCAACAAATTTCATTTTCATTTATAGGTTACAATCACTTTTGCAGTTATGCCATATCTTTCAGTAATCCGTGTTTCTCATAGTTTGTAACACGGCTGATCTTATTCTCATCATCTACAAAAACAACCTGTGGTTTATGTTCTTTGGCTTCTTCAGAATCATAATGTGCATAACACATGATAATAATTTTGTCACCAGTACTTACGCATCTTGCCGCAGCACCATTTAAGCAGATCATTCCGCTTCCGCGCTTGCCGCAGATCGTATAAGTTTCAAATCGGCTTCCGTTATTTACGTCCACGATCTGAACTTTCTCATATTCCATAATTCCTGCCGCTTCCAGCAGGTCTTCATCAACAGTAATACTTCCAACATAGTCAAGTTCGGCCTGTACTACTGTAGCACGATGAATCTTTCCTTTTAACATCTCAACTGTCATTTCTTATTGGTCTCCTTACAAAAAAAAGCATTCGTCAAGGCATACTGGTCCCTGCAAATGCTTTTGCTATTCTTCGTATTCCCTGAGTCTTATTTTATGTCTTAAATAAATATAAGCTCGCTTTCCGCCATTTCCGGCGGGGTAACTGTTCAATATGAAATTGTTGTGATTCAGTCAGAGTATAGTTTTGTAGTATTCCAAATACTATCTCCGCAAGTATTATGACACCCTGTGAAAGGAATGTCAATATGAATGCCAATATGTGTTGCTGGTCGCACATCGTGTGAACAGTAACAATATGGTGGACAGCAAGGTTTTTCTTGTACGCAGAATAATATCAAGATATAATAGAATCATATTTTGCAACTGTTCAGAGCCAAGCAAAATTTCATAAAACAGGTGTAAAATGCGTAGCATTTTGGAGGTTGGCTCTGAACAGTTCCACATTTTTGATTTCAAAAGGAAAAAAGGTATATGAAGATAAAGAAAGTGATAAGTGCATGTCTTGTGCTGACATGTCTGGTAACAGGGCTTTCCGGATGTGGAAAAACAGATCAAGTATCTGACACAGCGGAACGCTCGGTTATAAAGCTTGGAAGCGACAGTTATCCCCCATATAATTATCTGAATGAAGATGGTGTACCAACAGGAATCGATGTTGAACTGGCAACGGAAGCGTTTGGACGAATGGGTTATGACGTAGAAATTGTCAATATTGACTGGGAGAAGAAGCAAGAGCTGGTAGAGAACGGTGATATTGATTGTATTATGGGCTGCTTCTCCATGAAAGGACGATTGGATGATTATAAATGGGCCGGTCCGTATATGGTCAGTAACCAGGTGGTTGCAGTCAATGAGAACAGTGATATCTATACCCTGAGTGATCTGGAAGGAAAGACACTTGCCGTACAATCTACAACAAAACCGGAAGGAATTTTTCTGAAAAGAACAGACAGCAGGATTCCAAAGCTTGGTAATCTGATCAGCCTGGAACACAGGGAACTGATCTATACATTCCTTGGAAAGGGATATGCAGATGCAATAGGTGCACATGAGGAATCGGTTATACAGTATATGAAAGATTATGATGCGAAATTCCGAATTCTGGATGAACCACTTATGACAGTCGGAATCGGAGTCGCTTTCTCAAAAAATGAAACTCGGGATCTGCCGGAGAAACTGGAGCAGACTCTGGATGAAATGAGAGAGGACGGAACTTCTGCAAAAATCATAGGAAAATATCTTGATGACCCAGAAAAATATCTGGAGGTGGACCAGCTTGAAGAAGAATAAAAAATCTGTCCCAACAGAAAAGAAATTCTGGATCATCAGTATAGCTGTTGGGATATGTCTTGTCGTGCTGTCTGTATGTTTTTTCAGCAATGTAGACAAAGAAAAGAAAGAGGCTGATCTTTTAGACACGGTAAATTATGTAAAAGTACAATGTTCCACATATACACATTATAATGAATCATCAGAATCCAAAAGTCTGCTTCGTGCCATTGAGGGAAGCCGGCAGGTCAGCAAAAATATAGCCGCAGAAATAGAAAATGAAAAAACACTGGATAATCAGTTGTTGAAAGAAAGTGCAGAGCAGTTATGGCTGACGGGAATAGCAATTCTGGATATAGATGGAAATATAGTATGTGAATACAGTACAAATGAAAGCTTATTGCCGGAAATAAAAGAATGTGCAGAGAAAGAAATCGTACTGGATACAGCAATTTACGATGAAAAAGTGTATGCCAAGAGAATCAATCATAATGACGGGGCTTATATTGATATGGCTGCCTGCACAAGAAAGGATGCACCGGGAGTTGTAGTGACTTACTATTATACTTCCGCAGAGTATGCAACGAATTATACGCTTACGATACAGAGGTTGTTGAATGGCTATCGGAAGGACCGGGATGGGACAATTATCGTAGCAGATGAAGGCGTGATCATTGCTTCAAACAATACCGGGCTGATCGGACAAAGCACAACAGACTATGAAGCAATCCAGAAGTTAAAAGATCATGCAGACAGTAAGCATATGATGGGCTTAACGATCAATGGAGTCCGGTGTCACGGTGTTATGCTGAAGCAGAGAGACCATTACATCTATGCTTACGTTCCGGATTCGATCATATTTCAGACACTTCTGCAAAATGTGATCATGTGTCTGTTCATTTATCTGATTGTTGTAGCACTAATCTGGATGATTTACAGAAAATTACAGAAAAATATTCTCAAAATAGAAAGGGAAAAAGAACAGAAGTATCAAAAGAGCCTTCTGGAAGCAGCGGAAAAGGCTGATGCGGCGAACCGGGCGAAGACAGAATTCCTGCAAAGGATGAGCCATGATATCCGGACACCAATCAATGGAATCTGCGGAATGCTTGATGTGGGCGATTATTATCGTGACGATCTGTCGAGACAGACTGAATGCAGAGGGAAAATCCGTGAGGCTTCCAATATTCTCCAGGAACTGGTCAATGAAGTTCTTGATATGAGCAAACTGGAGTCAGGAGAAATTTATCTGGAAGAGAAACCATTTGATATTTATAAAGTTATTTCAGAAGTGGTGGATGTAGTTGGAAAAATGGCTGATGAAAGAGAAATCAAGGTGGAATATAAAACACCAGAGATCATTCATAAAGATCTTATAGGCAGCCCAATCCATCTGAAGCGTCTTCTGATGAATATCCTGAGTAATGCCGTAAAGTATAATAAAGATTATGGGAAGATTTATTTGAGTGCCAGAGAGATTCCTTCTGAACAGGACAAAATTGTAACTTTGGAGTTTAAGTGCCAGGATACGGGAATTGGTATGAGCGAGGAATTCCAAAAACATCTGTTTGAGCCATTTGCGCAGGAGCAGAAAGGCGGAGCATCCATGTTTGGCGGTACCGGTCTGGGAATGCCGATCACAAAGAGTCTTGTGGAAAAAATGGGTGGAACAATCACCTTTATAAGTGAGCAGGGCATAGGTACTACTTTTGTGATCACAATTCCATTTAAAATAAATGAAGATGTAGCGAGAGACGAAGAGAAGCAGGAGGAAGTAACGGCGTCTATCAGAGGATTAAACATTCTGCTTGTAGAAGACAATGAATTGAACATGGAGATCGCAGAATTCGTCATTCAAAGCGAAGGAGCTTCTGTGGTAAAGGCATGGAACGGTCAGGAGGCAGTGGAAGCTTTTGAGAAAAGTGCTTCCGGTGAATTCGACGCAATCCTCATGGATGTCATGATGCCGGTTATGAACGGATATGAGGCAACAAAGATGATCCGTTCAATGGACAGAAGTGATGCAAAGAAAATTCCGATCATCGCAATGACTGCGAACGCCTTTGTTGAGGACCGGATAAAGTCAAAAGAAGCGGGAATGAATGAGCATGTCTCAAAACCGATCGATATGAAACTATTAGTGAAGATTATTGCTGAATTAGCAGGAAAAATAAAAATCGTGAGGATAAAGGATGAGTGAGAAACAAAAACTACTTATTGTAGATGATTCAGAACTTAACAGAGATATATTAAAGGAGATTCTTGGAAGCAGATATGACTACATGGAAGCTGAAAATGGAACTCAGGCGATCCAGATTCTGGAAGTGCATCCGGAGATCGACCTGATGCTTCTGGATATCAATATGCCGCAGATGAATGGATTCCAGGTGTTGGAACATATGAGGGAGTTACAGTGGATTGATGAAGTCCCGGTTGTCATGATTTCATCAGAAGAATCTGTCGAAATTATGCGAAAAGCGTATGATCTGGGGATCACAGACTATATCAGCCGACCGTTTGATGCAGTTATCGTAAAGAAAAGAGTCCAGAATACATTGGGACTTTATGCAAACCAGAAACGACTGATCAATGTGGTTGTAGATCAGGTCTATCAGAAAGAAGAAAACAACACGATTATGATTGGAATCCTGAGCAATGTATTAGGTTCTCATAACAGTGAAAGCAGCGAACATATATTACACATCCGTGTCGCAACGGAGATGCTGTTGAGAGAATTGATCAGGAAAACAGATGCGTATCATCTGACAGAAGCGGAGATTGCTCTGATCATAACAGCATCTTCCCTTCATGACATTGGAAAGGTCAGCATTCCTGAAGAAATCCTCAATAAACCAGGCAGACTGACAGATGAAGAATTCAAGATCATGAAAAGCCACAGTGAGATTGGAGCGTCTATGATCCGGAATATGGATTTTCCACAGGACAAGCCACTGGTACGCACTGCATGGGAAATCTGCCGGTGGCACCATGAACGATGGGACGGAAGAGGATATCCGGATGGACTAAAAGGGGAAGAAATACCAATCTCTGCGCAGATCGTGTCAATTGCTGATGTGTATGATGCGCTTACAAGTGTACGGTGCTATAAGAATGCATATGATCATGATACGGCAATCCAGATGATTCTGGAAGGTCAGTGCGGACAGTTTAATCCGCTTCTTCTGGAATGCCTGAAAGAGATCAGTCCTCAGTTGTCCAGAACATTTAAGAAAGAAAAGGATGACAACAGAGAGTATTATGAAGCGCAGAGGATCTCAGAAGAAATACTGAGGCAAAATGCATTGCCACGCAAGGATCATTCCCAGCGTGTTATTGAGATCATGCAGGAAAAGATAAAGTTCTTTAAGGAGAATAGCGGTAAGATTTCAATGGAGTATAATGCGATCTCAGGAAACCTGGTTTTGACAGACGGAGAATCGCAGAAAGAATATCAGAGAGATAATCTGGAATTTGATTTATATAGAGCATATGATATAAGCGAAGAGGATATTCAGCGCGTAAAAGATTCGCTGGATTCAGTATCAAGTAAAAACAAAGAAGTTTCAATAAAAGTAATGTTAAAAGTAAGAGGTGAAAGGCAGATGTGTGATCTGAAACTGCACACATTATGGTCATCACTGAAAACAGATGGATATATCGGAATTGTCGGGCAGTTGGATATTGTGAAGTAATGTCACAAAAATGGAAGACAAAATAAAAAGAGTCACAGTTATTCCCTGATGGAACAGGCTGCGACTCTTTTCTGTTCAGATATTCAAGCAGCTGCGTAAAGTGTTCTGTAGAGCTTCTTCCCGCCTAAAAGGATCTTACCTTTGGACGGTATCTCATATCAGACACTGTATACACTGTCACGAATGCTTCCGGATCCTTCTTGATAATATAATTCATCAGTTTCTGATATTCACTTTTGTCCACGATCGTAATGATCTCTCTGTGCTTCTGCATATTATATGCGCCTGTCGCCTCGTAGAATGTTGCTCCGCTATGCAGTTCATGCAAGATAAACTGACGGACTTCTTCTTCGTATTTTGTAATAATACATACACGCCGTTTCAGATTCTGGCCAAAGATAAAATGATCCAGCACAATACCATTAAAATAAGTTCCAAGCACACTTAAAACGACAGCTTTCTTGTCATAGATCAGAGCGGAAGAAAGTGCCACACACATGCCCGAGATGGACATTGCTTTTCCTAATTCTATGTGCAGATATTTATTCATGATCTTCGCTACGATATCCAGTCCGCCAGAAGATGCATTCATGTTAAATAAAATACTGAGGCCGATACTTACGACCAGGATATAGCATATTACATCCAGTTCACTGCTGTTTGTCAGCGAGGTAAAATCCGGAAATATGTGTTCAAATACTGCAAGATACAACGGCAGCAGGATGCTGGTGTAAACCGTCTTTGCTCCGAACTCCTTTCCGCATGTCACAAAGCCTATCAGCAGTAGGACAACGTTCAATATCATTGTGATCGTTGATACATGCAACGGTATATAATGCGACATAACAATTGCCAGCGCGGATATACTGCTGATCGAGGTCATACTCGGAATCAAAAAGAAATATACGGCCGCGGCGATAATGCCCACTGCTATCGTCATGATGGCTGTTTCTTTCAACTTGTCGGATGTGAAAATCTGTTTCTCTTGTTTGTTCATTTATCATTCCCCATTTTTAGATACTTAGTATTCAGAAAAATCAGATACCAGTATTTATATTATATCTCTAATATATTCATGGAGACAATGGTTAATTTTATCAGTCGCAATTACAGCGGTCTTGCAGTTTGAAATTGCAAACCTTTATGTGACAAACCTAACTGCCTATGATATTATAAATTTGATATAAGCGAAAATGACTTTTGCAGAAACGAAAGTATCTGAGTACAAATAAGCAGGAAACAGTATTGTAAGGAAATAAGAATACAGGAGGAAGGTTTTATGATTCGGCTTCAGGATATTGCAGATATGGCAGGCGTCAGCCGCACCACGGTATCCAATGTTATAAATGGCAATACGAAAAGAGTTTCCCAGAAAACGATCGATAAAATCACGGCTATTCTTAAAGAACAGAACTATGTTCCGAATATGGGTTCCATGATGCTTTCCGGTCATGGTTCCAGAATTATAGGCGTAGTACTCGGATTTACTTACGCTCATGGTATGCAGTCACTTCAGGATCCATTCGTGGGAGAACTGATTGGAACGATTCAGATGGAAATGGAAGAAAATGGATATTATGTTATGCTTATTGGCGGTGAAAGCATTCAGAATGTAGTGGATATTGCCTCAAAATGGAATGTAGAGGGATTGATTATCCTGGGATACAATGAAGAGCAGTATCATAACCTTTCGCACAGATTAAACAAAAAAATGATTTTGATCGATGCTTATCCGAAGGGTGCTTATACATTCCAGAATGTTGGCATAGATGATTATTCAGGAGGTTATCAGATTGGAGAATACCTGTATTCCTGTGGATATAAGAAAGCATTGTTTGTTGCAGAAACAGAGCAGGACAGCGATTACTATCGGTGGATGGGATTTAAACAGGCGATGGAAAAACAAGGGGGATTCTGCAGTCGTTCCAGATATATAGTTATTCCGGGTAAAAGAAATCTTCGTCTCAGGAAATACAGAGAACTTCTTCCACGCTTTCTTGAAGTAAAAGCGCTGGCCTTTTCTTCAGATTATAATGCGATAGAAGCAATAAATTTCTTTTTTGACGAAGGAATCATGGTTCCGGAGCAGATTTCTGTTACGGGATATGATGACAGTGTTTACGCGAGCATGATTCGACCGAAACTGACAACAGTTCATCAGGATATTCCACAAAAAGCACATGTGGCGTTGGAACGTCTGATGAAATTGATTCGGGGAGAGACGCTGAACGAATTAAATATAAAAAACCCAGTCTATCTGGTAAAGAGGGATTCTGTCAAAGAATGACAGGATCCTTTTTTTTTGCATATATAGGCGAGCAGGTGCAATGACCTGTTTTTCTTTGTATAAACTGTATAAAAGCAGGAAATAAACTTTGTTACCTTTTGTAGTTTCACGAGAAACCTCTTGATACTGCAAGGATGAGGTGAGTATAATGAATAGTGTGGTTGCAGGAGCGGTCAAATAATTAGAAATGAGGAGACTTGGCATGGAGAAAAAATGGTGGAAAGAAAGTGTAGTATATCAGATATATCCTAAGAGTTTTAAAGACAGTAACGGTGATGGCGTGGGAGATATCAGAGGAATCATACAGAAACTCGATTACCTTAAAGAACTTGGGGTAAATGTGTTATGGATTTCTCCGATGCTGGAATCACCTCAGGACGATAATGGTTATGATATTTCTGATTACCGTAGAATTTATGAAGAATATGGAACTATGGAGGATTATGAAGAATTGTTGTGTGAAGCACACAAAAGATCCATCAGGATTCTGATGGATCTTGTAGTCAATCATACATCGGATGAACATAACTGGTTTATTGAAAGCCGCAAGTCAAAAGATAATCCATATCGTGATTATTATATCTGGAAAGACCCGGTAAACGGAAAAGAACCTAATAACTGGGGCGGAGCATTCGGCGGTTCTGCATGGGAATATGATCCGCAGACACAGATGTATTACCTGCATCTGTTTTCAAAAAAACAGCCGGATCTCAATTGGGAAAATGAAAAAGTACGCCAGGAAGTTTACGATATGATGAAATTCTGGTGTGAAAAAGGAATTGATGGTTTCCGTATGGATGTTATCAGTATGATTTCCAAAGATCAGAGATTTCCGGATGGAGAAATGAATAACGGACTTTATGGCGATTTTGGACCATATAGCGTACATGGTCCAAGAGTTCATGAATTTCTTCAGGAAATGAATCATGAAGTCCTTTCAAAATATGATATCATGACAGTTGGTGAAACAGCTGGAGTTACAATTGAAGAAGCACAGAAATATGCGGGTGAAGACAGAAATGAACTGAATATGGTATTCCAATTTGAGCATGTGGAGAGTGGATGCGGAGATTATGGAAAGTGGACAACTCAAAAATATGATTTTAAAGAGTTTAAAAACATCATGATCAAATGGCAGGAGAAACTCCAGGGTAAAGCATGGAACAGTTTGTTTTTAGGTAATCATGATCAACCGAGAAGCGTCAGCCGTTTTGGAAATGACAATCCGGTATACAGAGAAACATCCGCAAAAATGCTGGCTACCTGTATTCATATGATGCAGGGAACGCCATATGTATATCAGGGTGAAGAGCTTGGCATGACAAATGTCTATTTTGACAAACTGGAAGATTACCGTGATATTGAAAGTATTAATTACTTTGAAGAGTTTACGGAATCAGGTCTTATGACTCCGGAACACATGATGAAATGTCTGATGCTGAGAAGCCGTGACAATGCGAGAACTCCGATGCAGTGGGACGACAGTAAACAGGCTGGATTCACAGAGGGCGAGCCGTGGATCAAAGTGAATCCGAACTACAAGAAGATCAATGCAGCACAGCAGCTTGAAGATCCGGATTCTGTTTTCCACTACTATCAGAAACTGATCCGATTGCGTAAAGAGAAAGACATTATTGTTTATGGCGAATTTGAACCGCTTTATCGTGAAGATGATCAAATTTTTGCTTACACAAGAAAACAGGATCAGGAAAAACTTCTGACTGTCTGCAACTTCAGTGACAAGAATGCAGAAGTAGAAGTGCCGGAAGAATTCAAAGGCGCAGAGTGTCTGATCACAAACCTTGGAAGAAAAGAATTCGACGGAAAAATTATTCTGAACCCATATGAAGCATTCGTATTATATTATAAACATCAGGTGACAGAGAAATGATTAGAAAATATAGATATGGAACTCCGTTTAATACGGAGGCACTGACTGAAAAAATTGAAACAACTGAGGGCGTTCTCCCATATGGAGAAGTCAGTCAGGAGGAAGGATTTGTTTTTACTTATATCATGGATGAAGATGACATTGTCTATGGTCTGGGTGAAGCCAATCGTGGAATCAACAAGAGAGGGTATTGTTATATTAGTAATTGCACAGATGATCCGGTACATACAGAGGACAAGCGTTCTTTGTACGGAGCACACAACTTTATCATCGTGAGTGGAAAGACTACATTTGGATTGTTTTTTGACTATCCGTCGAAACTGACCTTTGATATCGGATATGACAGAGAGGATACACTCAGGGTATCCTGCGAAAATGCTGATTTGGATATCTATGTGCTTGAAGGTGAGAATGCTTATGATATCGTAAAACAGTTCCGCCACGTAATCGGACGCAGCTATATCCCGCCGAAGTTTGCTTTTGGTTTCGGACAGAGCCGCTGGGGGTATACGACGAAAGAAGATTTCCGTACTGTTGCAAAAGGATATCGGGAGAATCATATCCCAATCGACATGATTTACATGGATATTGATTACATGCAGTCATTCAAAGATTTCACAGTGAATGAAGAAAATTTCCCGGATTTTCCGGAATTTGTGCAGGAAATGGATGACCAAGATATTCGCCTGATTCCGATCATTGATGCCGGTGTCAAGGTTGAGCCGGGATATGAGATTTACGAGGAAGGTGTCAAAAACAACTATTTCTGCAAGAGAGAAGACGGAAGTGATTTTGTTGCAGCTGTATGGCCGGGAGATACCCATTTTCCGGATATGCTGAATCCGGAAGCCAGAAAATGGTTCGGGGACAAATATCGTTTTCTGATCGAACAGGGAATAGAAGGTTTCTGGAATGATATGAACGAGCCTGCGATCTTTTATTCTTCCGAAGGTCTTGCAGAGGCAAAAGAACTTGCCGAAGAGTTTGCAAAGGATACCGAAGGCAAGACCCATCCCTGGGAAATGCAGGACAAGATGCTCAGTATTGCAAATAATCCGGAAGATTACAAAAGATTTTATCACAATGTCGATGGCAAAAAGATCCGTCATGACAAAGTACATAATCTTTTTGGCTACAATATGACAAGAGCAGCAGGAGAAGCTTTTGAACGCATTGACCCGGAAAAACGTTTTCTGATGTTTTCCAGATCTTCTTATATCGGAATGCACCGTTATGGCGGAATCTGGACAGGTGATAATAAATCCTGGTGGTCGCATATCCTTCTTAACCTGAAGATGCTGCCGTCTCTGAATATGTGCGGTTTCCTGTATACAGGTGCTGACCTTGGAGGATTTGGCAGTGATACGACAAGAGAACTGTTGCTTCGCTTTCTTGCACTTGGTGTATTCACACCACTGATGCGTAATCATTCAGCAACGGGAACAAGAGAGCAGGAATGTTATCAATTTGAGAAAATCGAGGATTTCCGCGCTGTCATTAATACAAGATATCGTCTTGTGCCGTATCTGTACAGTGAGTACATGAAAGCTGTGCTGAATGATGACATGTATTTCAAACCACTTGGGTTTGTTTATCCGGATGACAAGAGAGCAATCAGGATAGAGGATCAGCTGATGCTTGGAAACGAGATCATGATCGCTCCGGTCTACGAGCAGAACGCAAGAGGCCGTTATGTTTATCTGCCGGAAGAAATGAAATTTATCAAGTTCCTGCCGGACGGAAGCATTTCTGAAGAGGTTCTCGCAAAAGGTATTCATTATGTAGATGTGGCACTAAATGAAGTACCGCTTTTCATTCGAAGTGGTAAATGCATCCCGGTTGCAGAAGCAGCAGAGTGTGTGAAAGATATTGATACCGAACATCTGCAGCTTATCGGATATAAAAACAGCAGTTATACGATGTATGAGGATGATGGAATCCACAAGGATTACGATAAGGAAGAGAATTATCGGGTACTCACAAATTAACTTTTAAGTGTAAAGAAAAAATAGCCAATGTTAATTTCCATTGCTTGTATCGGAAACAACATATTCGTATAATTTATAATGTACATGTACATATCGAATAGAAGGGATATGAAATTATGATTAATGAGAATATAAAGCATTTCCGAAAAACAAGGGGAATGAGCCAGGAAGAAATGGCAGTAAAGTTAAATGTTGTTCGGCAGACAGTTTCAAAATGGGAAAAGGGTGTTTCCCAAACAAAAAGATATTAAGAAACAGCCCATGTTTACCTGCTTGCAAACAAAAGAATATTGCTACTAGACTAAGAGATACTACATAAGTGTGTTGGTATCTCTTTTTTGTTGCCGTGAAACAGCAGACTATTTCATTTCTGCTTGATTACCTTAAAACTTATTAGTCTATGGTTTGTCAAGGGCTTGTTGCGTGAGAAATGCTGAATATCACCCTTTACAAAACATAGGCTGATAAGTAACTTTTCAAAAGCAGAAAAGAAATGGCAATGCTTATAACAATATGATATAATGCAGATGAAGACAAAAAAGGAATTTGTCGAGCTGGTTAGTTCGAGATAATTTTGAGTTTGTTAAGATGTGGTGCACTTGATGGAATCACAGGTACGACATCATATTATGGAGGATGAAATAGATGATAGGTTTGATTGTTGCGAGGTCAAAGAATAATGTTATAGGCAAGAATGGTAATATACCATGGAAAATAAAGGGAGAACAAAAGCAATTTAGAGAGTTAACAACGGGTAATGTGGTTATTATGGGGCGAAAGTCTTATGAAGAAATCGGTCATCCGTTGCCTAATAGAATGAATATTGTTGTTTCCACCACAACAGAGTATCAAGGAGATAATTTAGTTTCAGTTAAATCATTAGAAGATGCATTATTATTGGCTAAAGGACGAGATGTATACATATCTGGTGGATATGGACTATTTAAGGAAGCTTTGCAAATAGTAGATAAAATGTATATCACAGAAGTAGATTTAAATATTGAAGATGGAGATACATTCTTTCCAGAATTTGATATCAATGATTTTGAAGTTTTGATAGGGGAAACACTTGGTGAGGAAGTGAAATATACGAGAACATTTTATGTAAGGAAAAAATGAATTGAGTAAATTTTGGATTTAGGGTGTTTTCATAAATATATTGCTTTTTATGCATATATAAATTGTTGTAAGACAAATTCCTGTTTGTATTTATAAAAGAGAAAAAATGAGAAAAGTAGTTTTATTTATTGCCATGAGCCTTGACGGATATATTGCGGACGGTAATGGTGGAGTAGCTTGGCTAAATGGTCATGGAAATGACAATGAAAACATCGACACTTATACAGAATTTACCAAAGATATAGATACTGTCTTAATGGGGTGGAATACTTCTCATCAGGTTGTTACTGAACTTTCTCCGCAAGAATGGGTATATAATAAATTTACAACTTATGTATTAACACATAAAGAGTGCAATTCTTCCCAACAAATTCATTTTACAAGTGAAAATCCTGTTTTATTATTGGAACGGCTAAAACAAGAAGCAGGAAAGGATATTTGGATTTGTGGCGGAGCAAATCTTGTTCAGCAGTTGGTAAGCAAAAATATGATTGATAAATATTACATTTCTGTTATTCCTACTCTGTTAGGAAATGGGGTTCGTCTTTTGGGCAACATAGACAGGGAAATAAAGTTAAGGCTTTGTAAAACACAGACTTATAACGGAATAACCGATTTGATTTATATGCGTAGATAACTAGAGAGAAACAGAAAAGCTGTTAAACCGACGGAGCGATCCGACCACGTTGGCGGGAAAATCCTTAAGATTTTTCCGCCATGCTTGCAAGGGGGCGGTTCGCTTCGGCGGTTCGGCGAGCTTGCGAGCCGTTCAAAGCCCCCGTTATCTAACAAGGGGGGCACAAAAAACAAGAAACACTATACACTAACAAGCGGAAAACGCTGTATTTATAAGGCAAAACCCCATTTTTACAGTAGTGATATAAATTGTACCTATATCACTATGAAAATTGAATAGTAAATATGAGAAAGACAGTTGATTTCAAAAAATAAGAAATTGATTGTCGTTTTCTTTTGCAGAAATTTAAGTGCAGGCAATTATGGTAGTTGTCGTAATTGCTGTCAGCTCAGTGTTTATCACTGATGGTGTGAAAGATTTACGGTTGGAGATGTTCAATAAGATTATTGGTGCTTAATTATTTTTATTGTAGTGCTGATATGAGAATGTTATAATTGGGGTATAAAACATACAAATAAATTTGCTGAAAAATGAGGTATCAAAATATGGAAAATGAATTACTGGAAAACTTAGGAAGACTTCACACAACTGAACTTGGCGTTATTAGAATTAAAAAGAACTTATCTTTGAATGTAGAAAATGTAATTGAATGGTGCAAAGAAAAAATTAGCCTTTCTAATGCGGAAATCACAAGAAAAGGAAAAAACTGGTATATAACGATTGATAATTGTATTATAACGGTAAATGCGTACAGTTATACCGTTATCACTTCTCACAAGGTAAAATGATAAATTTTTCTATAAAGGAATTAAACGCATTTGCAGTTATTGGGCAGGAAGTAGAACTGACTAATTATCAAAAAAAGAATATTCAGATTAGTACACAGTTTTGGAGAAAGTTTAACAGTAGTTTGAAAAAAGCGTATCTTTCACAATCAGGAAATTGGGTAAAATATGCTTTTATGGAAAGAAGAAATGGAAAACTTTATTATTTCTGTTCTATTCCCCAAAGAACCATTACCCCAGAGGGCTTTCTGTATAAAGAAATACCGTCTTATAAATATTTGGTTGTGGAGCATATTGGTGCTATGGATAAAATATATGAAACTTATGGCAAGATTTATGAAGAAATTATTCCTAGTACATCGTATATTCCTATAAAAGATATTATCCTACACTTTGAAAAATACGATTATCGTTTTCATTGGAATAGTGATAATTCAGTTATTGAAATTTGGATACCTATTCAAGATTAGAAGCAATTTTATATCCATACACACAAAGCAGTTAGTCTTAGGATTGACTGCTTTTTCTATACAGATTTTTAATGACAGGCAATTATCAATTATGGTAGTTGCCTTTTTTGATTGGAGGAATTGAAGAATGAATGATAAAAACTTTATTGAAGAACTAAGACAAAAGCGTGAGGAATACGGAGTAACACAAACAAGGCTTGCTGTTGCCTGTGGTATCAGCCGTGAATATTACAACCGCATTGAAAAAGGAAAACAGCCATTGAATGACGAATTAAGAGAAATCATAGAAAAACAGATTGAGCGTTTCAATCCGCAAGAACCACTATTCTTATTGATTGATTACTTTCGTGTCCGCTTTCCTACTACGGACGCATTGGCGATTATCCGTGATGTATTACAACTGAAATCTAATTACATGCTTTATGAAGATTATGGAAAATACGGATATGAAAGCAAATATGTACTTGGCGACATCAATATCATGTGTTCCATGCAGGAGCATTTAGGTGTTTTATTGGAACTGAAAGGCAAAGGCTGTCGGCAAATGGAATGTTATCTACTGGCACAGGAACGCTCATGGTATGACTTCATGCTGGATTGTATGACGGCTGGTGGTGTGATGAAACGGCTTGATTTGGCTATCAATGATAAAGCAGGAATATTGGATATTCCAAAGTTAAAGGAAAAATACAAGGCTGGCGAATGTATCTCCTACTTCCGTATGCAGAAAGATTACAGCGGTACAGAAAAATGCGGTAGCGATTTACCAAAGAATACAGGAGAAACCTTATATCTCGGTTCAACAAGTAGCGAATTATATATGTGTGCTTATCAGAAAAATTATGAGCAGTATGTCAAGAATGGCACAGAAATTGAAGATACGGAGATTAAGAACCGTTTTGAAATACGCATGAAGAATGAACGAGCCTATTATGCGGTTGTAGATTTACTGACCTATCGGGACGCTGAACGCACCGCTTTTTCTATCATCAATCATTATGTCCGCTTTGTTGACAGAGAGGACGACAAGCCAAAAAGTCAATGGATAACAAATGATGATTGGGCATGGTTTGTAGGGGAAAACAGAGAGCCGATACGCTTAACCACAAAGCCAGAGCCTTACACTTTACAAAAAGCGTTGCATTGGCTACAAAGACAAGTTGCACCAACCATAAAAATGGTACAGGCATTAGACAGAGAAAATCATACAACGATACTGAAAGATATGATTGAGCAGGCAGAACTCAAAGACAAGCATAAACACTTATTACAGTTAGAAAAATCAACCATAGAAGAACGTATAGATACCGCTGTTCCACAAGAGAATGACGGTATTTTTTAATGTAATTGAAAAATTTCAGATTTAGTCAGCAAAGAGCTGTTTTCATTCCCTATGTGAAGTGAAAGAAGAAAAATAAATTTTTTATTAAATCTGCAACAAAATGGCTACTTGCGTACAGATATGGTGCGAGAAAAGGAAATCTAAACTTTTTTTGAAAATAGGTCATTAAATCGGGGCTTGCTGTCCCTATATGAAGTGAAAGAAGAAAAAAGTTTTGAAAAAATGACGGAAATTCGTGATTAGTGGACAGTCTTCTGTGAAAAGAGGAAAAACATCATCATTTTGTATTCAAACAGGCATTAGCAGTTGAGTGTTGATGTGAAAAGATGAAAATACTTTGTTCTCAACTTAACAATTTAAGGTTTCCGTTCCCTATATGGTGCAAAGAAAATATTTCATTCTATTGTTGGCAGTAACGGTATGGTTTGGGTAGTTAGGGTGTGAAAAGGAAAATATTCTTTTTCATCATCAACTTAGCAAAATGACATTTTCTATCCCTATATGGTGCATGAAAAGAAGTTAAAATTTTTCCATTTAAACTTAGCAAATGGACGTTTGCTGTACAGATAGTAGTGAAAAAGGAGAAAATCAACCGTTGATTGCCAAAATGAACCGTTCCATTTGTACTAATAATGGAAAAAGTTTTGGATTTTGGTTACGTTTCTCCTCTTTTCCAACGCGATATATAGGAAAGACGATTTTTTTCTTTCAATCGTTCTTTGACAACTGAATAAAGTAATTCAATACGTTTGACAGACAGCTAGCCGTTGAAACAAATACGCCACGACCTTTCCCCTGCAAGAGCGAGCGAAAACCTATTTGTGTTCTTGTAAAAGATTTGTCCTCTTTTATCGCCATGACCTGTACTGTCAGATAATGATACTCCCGTACAGCCACAGCTTGAGCATTAAGAGCGTCGCACGCAATGGGTACGGCTACATAAGAACTATGCAGAGGTGGAACTCCTGTGGGCTATGACAAAAGCCGTTGAATTGCTTAGAAAGATTTTACAGAAAGGGGGTATGTGTTATTGATAATGCTGTAAAAACAATTCAAAAGAAAAATGGCAAGTGTGGCATTGGCAACAGAGGAAAGACAAAGATTGTAGTAAAAGAGCATTTTTCCGAAAAGGGCAAAACAATGGAAGAACTTCTAACTGATGTCATGCTGGAAAAAGCAAAGCAGACAATCGCATAAAATCGGTGCAGTTGTAAGAAATAGATTGAATGACAAAAAGTACCCGTGTTATACTTTACTTGCAAGCAGGTATTGTAAACACGGGTTAGTTATAAAGGAGGATAACTGACAATGAAACAACAGATTTACAATACTGCACTTTATCTTAGGTTAAGCCGAGATGATGAATTACAGGGCGAAAGTTCCAGCATTACCACACAGAGAAGTATGTTGCGTTTATATGCAAAAGAACATCATTTGAATGTCATTGATGAATATATTGATGACGGCTGGTCGGGAACAAATTTTGACAGACCGAGTTTTCAAAGAATGATTGAGGATATAGAGGCAGGAAAAATCAACTGTGTTGTAACGAAAGACCTTTCCCGTCTTGGCAGAAATTATATTATGACAGGACAATATACAGAATTGTATTTCCCTAGTCATAATGTCCGCTACATAGCGATTGATGACGGTGTAGACAGCGAAAAAGGCGAAAGTGAGATGTGCACCATTTAAGAACATCATCAATGAATGGGTGGCAAGAGATACCAGCCGTAAAGTCAAATCAGCATTTAAGACAAAGTTTGCGGAGGGGGCTCATTACGGTGCTTATGCTCCGTTAGGATATAAGAAACACCCTGACATCAAAGGAAAACTGTTGGTTGATGATGAAACAAAATGGATTATTGAAAAAATCTTTTCCCTAGCCTATCAAGGTTACGGAAGTGCAAAAATCACAAAGCAGTTAAGAGCAGAAAAAGTTCCGACAGCGTCATGGCTAAATTTTACAAGATACGGTACTTTTGCACATATCTTTGAGGGAAAACCCGAAAGTAAGCGTTATGAGTGGACGATTGCTCATGTCAAGGCGATATTGAAAAGTGAGGTTTATATCGGAAACAGTGTTCACAATATGCAGTCTACGGTATCGTTCAAGAGCAAAAAGAAAGTGCGTAAGCCCGAAAGTGAATGGTTTCGAGTAGAAAACACTCACGAGCCGATTATTGACAAGGAAGTGTTCTATCGTGTGCAGGAGCAGATAAAATCAAGACGCAGACAGACAAAGGAAAAGGCAACGCCGATTTTTGCAGGGCTTGTCAAGTGTGCGGATTGTGGTTGGTCTATGAGATTTGGAACGAATAAGACAAATAAAACGCCTTACAGTTATTATGCTTGCAGTTACTACGGGCAGTTTGGCAAAGGTAATTGTTCTATGCACTACATTCGTTATGATGTGCTGTATCAAGCCGTATTGGAACGATTGCAGTATTGGGCTAAGGCAGTACAGCAGGACGAAGAAAAGGTATTGAACAAGATACAGAAAGCTGGCAATGCAGAGAGAATACGGGAAAAGAAGAAAAAGGCAAGTACATTGAAGAAAGCCGAGAACAGACAAAATGAGATTGACCGTTTATTTGCGAAAATGTATGAAGATAGAGCCTGTGAGAAGATAACAGAGCGAAATTTTGTGATGTTGTCCAGCAAGTACCAAAAAGAACAGATAGAACTGGAACAGCAGATAACAAGCCTAAGAGAAGAACTAAGTAAAATGGAACAGGATATGATAGGTGCTGAAAAGTGGATTGAGTTAATCAAGGAATATTCCGTACCAAAGGAACTGACAGCACCATTATTAAATGCCATGATAGAAAAAATCCTCATACATGAAGCAACAACGAATGAGGATAACGAAAGAATACAGGAAATTGAGATATATTACCGATTTATTGGAAAAGTTGAGTAATCAACAAGAGTAATATTTTTAACTAAGGGAAACCGGATTATCTATTCCAGATGCAGATGTTTTGATTGAAATGGCAAATTTGCTTGATGTATCGGTTAGTCAATTGCTTGGAATTGAGGAGAGTATCTATAGTAATGGGGATTTGGCGGAAGAATTGGCGGAACTAAATGAACAGCTGGCAAGAAAAAAGCAAAAAGAAAAGTTGTTGTATCAGGCAAACCAGAAAAGAGGTCTGATTCTGTTTGTTTCATTTTTATCTATGATGATTACAATGAGTGTGAAAAATGAAGTCGTATCAATTCTAATGGCAGGAATATGTATGCTGATTGCAGCTATCGTACTGTATCGTAATTTGGCTTTGTTTACAAGTCTAACAACTGACGATTTAAGAATTGGTATTTTCCGTGTTACCACACTTTGCAATATTAGCATTTTAATCATTGGTATTGTTTTTGCTTTTCTGAGTGCAGTTGATGTCATTACTTTTTCGGAAAATGGAGAGAAACTATTTGCTATGGTATTATTGTCTTGCATAATGGTTTTTATAGGTATTGTATCGCCGAAGTTGCCATATAACAGACATACCGGCCTTCGTTTGCCATGGACTGTGCGTGATGAAGATACCTGGAAGATTGCACATAGAATTTTAGGATTTATTTCATTTCCGATGGTATTGCTGTATATAGCCTGTGCATTAACAATTTCTGATTTTGAGATTGTGTCTGTTGTAACAATGCTTATCTGGATCAGTATTCCAGGTGGAATATCCTATATTTATTTCTATAAAAAATACCACAGTAACAAAAAGTAAAAAGCTATCCATTAAAACACAGAAAGTCTTAGTTATAAAATAGAGGATGTAGAAATTGGGGGAGATTATCCGATGGTTCGGACAGTCTCCCCCATTATCCTGTTTTATCTCCAGAAATCTGTTTTTTGACGAAGATCGATGTCTGCACTTTTAAAAATCGGGTTGATTCCCTGTTTTAACTGCATTTCATAATCTTGGATCGCTTTAAATGCAATTCCTGATAAAATCAGGATAACCGGAATGTTAATGAGCGCCATAACCCCCATCAGTACATCGGAAAGATCCCACAAAAGAGACATCTCCATTCCAGCGCCCAGAAAGATTGCAAGTGCCGATACCAGTCTGAAGCCTTTCATAAAAGCTTTTTCCGGCTGTTTTTTGTGAATGTAGATTAAAAGATTGTCACAATAGAAACAGTTTCCGAGCAGAGTTGTAAATGCAAAAAATACCATTGCAACTGTAATAAAGATCGGCCCGAAAGAACCAAGTGATTCCTGAAGAGATGCCTGCACCCATGGTGCTCCCTGCAATTCTTTTGCCGGATCGATCCCGGATGACATACACATCATTGCTGTTGCTGTACAAAGCAACAAAGTATCAATAAATACGGATAACATCTGTACCAGCCCCTGTTTTACCGGATGGCTGACATTTGCCGAAGCTGATGCATTCGGAGCGGAACCGATACCTGCCTCATTGGAATAGAGTCCCCGGCGGATTCCCTGCATCATGGCTGAACCGGAAAATGCTCCGAAAATTGCTTTGAAATCAAATGCTTCTTCAAAAATGCGCACGAACATTGCCGGCACGTTCTGAATATTGATAATTACTACCAAAAGTGAAATTCCGATATACGCAATCCCCATTACCGGCACAACCATTGAAGTTACTTTTACGATACGTGATCCGCCGCCAAGCAGACACCATCCTGTCAGCACTGCCAAAATCCCACCGATGATCCAGGGACTCATCTTTGCCTCATAAAAAGAAAATACTGAAAATGTAGACTGCAGATTATAAGATGCCAGCATATTAAATCCAAATGCGTAGGTTAAAATCATTGCAACGCAGAAAACAATTGCCAGTGGGCGACAATGAAGTGCCGCTTCAATATAGTAAGCCGGTCCTCCATAACAGCTTCCGTCTTCTCCTTTTTTCTTATAAATCTGTGCCAATGTACTCTCAATCAGAGCAGATGCACTTCCGATGATCGCAATCACCCACATCCAGAATACAGAACCAAATCCTCCTATACAAATCGCCGATGAAACTCCGACAATATTTCCCGTTCCCACACGGGATGCTGTTGAAACCATAAGTGCCTGAAAAGAGGAAATTGCCCCTTTATCCTCCGGCTTTTCCATCACGGATCCACAAGCATTCTTAAATAATCTTACCTGCGGAAATCTTGTGCGGATTGTAAAATAGACTCCCGCACCAATCAGTAGAATGACCAGCAGCTTGCTGTACATAAAAGAACTGATTGTACCAATAATTGTTTGAAACATACCTTCTTTCCTTTCCCTGTTTGTTGTCAATATATTAACGGAAAGAAGATGGATTTGCAAGTTTTTTTACATTTTACTACTTGGTTTGAAAACTGATGGAAGAATAACACGATACTGTGATAGAATAAGGAAAATGGTTAAACGAACTATTGTTGAGTGAGTAACAGCAAAAGTAAGCATGACTGGAAAGTGCTTGTGATCTTAGGGATTAAGAGAGGATACAGATTATGGAAGATTCTTACGTATTACAACTATTAAAACCAAAGTTTAAAGATTTTCATTTGTGTTTCTGCGGATTTGCAGAATGCAAGCCATTACATAGTTATGGACCGGCCGCAAGACCCAATTATATTTTGCATTATGTAATGAAGGGCAAAGGTATCTATCAGGTTGGTGAAACGAAGTATCAGCTGAAAGAAGGACAGGCCTTTCTGATTGAACCGGAAAGCCTTACCTTTTATCAGGCAGATAAAACGGACCCATGGTCTTACCTTTGGGTAGGATTTGGTGGTACGGAGGCACAGAGATTTGTCAGAGATCTCGGACTGAACAGTCGTCAGCTTACATGCGAGTGTGAATATGGAGAAGAACTGAAAGAAATTGTATTTGAAATGCTTCATCATACGAGTTCAACTGCAGAAAATCTTTATTATCTCCAGGGAAAGCTCTATCAGTTTTTCTCAGTACTGGCTCGTGGGATTGAAATTCAGCAATATTCGAATGATACAAAAGAAAGCATACATGTGCAGGAAGCAATTGCCTATATAAAGAATTACTATTCACAGAAAATCACAGTGGAAGATATAGCAAATTATTTGGCACTAAATCGAAGCTATTTATATACAATATTTATGAACAGTATTGGAATCTCTCCGAAAGATTTTTTGACGGAATTTCGAATTTCCAGAGGAAAGGAGCAGCTCGCACTTACAGATCTGTCTGTGGAGGAAATTGCAGTTTCCTGCGGCTATCGTAATTCCCTTGCTTTCGGTAAAATATTCAAGCAGAAAGTGGGAATAACGCCGACCCAATATCGTAATGACAACAGAAAGGATGCCCGAGAACGATTGATCCGTGCACAAAATGAACTGAAAGAATATAAGAAGCATAAAACAATTTATGTAGGAAACATCGAAAAAGAATAGATAAAATGTTAAAAAAGCATCTGATACCTAACATTTGAGATATAACTCTTAACAAAAAGGTATAACGGATGCTTTTTTTGTACGCTATACTTGTATCAACAAACATAAGGAACAAGTGCACAGGTTTCTTCACTTAAACAACAAATAAACAAATGAGTGTTAGAGGAGGAGAATCATGGGAAATCAAAAAGAAACTCGGAAAAATCCGCAATATAAATATGCGTCTACAAGAGAAAAATTATGTTTTGGAATTGGGGCAATCGGTAAAGATGCAATTTGCAATTTAGTAGGAGCATTTTTAATGCTTTATTTTACAGATACATTGTATCTGGCACCGGCATTTGTCGGCGTACTGTTTTTTGTGGCAAGAATATGGGATGCGATCAATGACCCGATGATGGGAATGATTGTTGACAATACACATACACGTTTTGGTAAATTCAGAATCTGGCTTGTAATCGGAACATTGGTAAATTCAGTCGTATTTGTTTTGTTATTCCACAGTTTTAATCTGTCAGGAACAGCATTGTACGTATATGTATCCGTTATGTATATCTTATATGGAATGACTTATACGATCATGGATGTCCCTTACTGGTCATGGCTTCCGAACTTGACAAATGACCCACACGAACGTGAGAAAGTATCCGTAATTCCAAGATTTTTCGCAAGTCTTGCAGGATTTTCAGTAGCAACATTTGGGCTTTATATTATCAACTATCTGAACAAAGTTGCAGGCGAGAGCAATCTCTACGCAGAAAAAGGATATACACTTTTCGCAATCATTATCGCAGTTATTTTCATCGTTACAATCGGTATTACTGTATTTAATGTAAAAGAGGAATCAACATTAGGGGTATCATCAGAAAAGACAAGTCTGAAACAGGCATTTCAGGTAATTGTAAAAAATGATCAGCTACTTGCATTTATCGGACTACTTTTGACATTTAACCTTTGTACACAGCTTGCAAAAAGCTTTGCTGTATATTATTTCAAATGTGTATGCCATGATGAATATCTGTATTCTATTTTTGGATTTGCGATTATTGCTGAGATGGCAGGACTTTTATTCTTCCCGAAAATCGCAGAAAAAATTAGCCGTGAAAAAGTATACGCATTTGCATGCGGACTTCCGATTGTTGGATTTGTACTGCTCGGTGCAGCAGGATATGTAGCACCACAGAGCAAAGTGTTAGTTATTGTATGTTGTGCGCTTCTTTTCTTTGGATCAGGTCTTTCACTTGGAGTAACAACATGCTGTATGGCAGATGTTATCGACTATGGAGAAGTGAAGTTTGGTGTACGAAATGAAAGTGTAACATGTTCTGCACAGACATTCCTTATGAAGGCAGCTATGGCAGCAGCAGGTGGATTAACAGGAATTGGTCTTCAGATTGTAGGATACAACGCAAAAGCGGTAACGCAGAGCGCAGCAACAGTAATGGGTATTCGCGTGTTAATGATTGTAATTCCAATCATTCTTGCATTTGCTAGCTTTGGTATTTACAAAAAATACTACACTTTAAAAGGTGAGAAGATGGAAGAAATCACAAGAAAAGTAAATGAAATGCATGCGAAAAAGCAGACAGCTTAAGAGTCAACAATTCAATTATAAAAGGGGTAGTATATGAGACAGATTATTTTTCACGAGGAAACGAAAACTTTCCATTTATACAATGAAAAAATCAGTTATATCTTATGTGTATTAGAAAATGGACATCTGGGACAATTATATTTTGGAAAACGACTTCATGATAAAGCAGATTTTTCTTATCTGGTTGAAAAATGTGGACGCCCAATGACATCATATATATATGAATGGGATCGTACTTTTTCATTGGAACATATCCGACAGGAATATCCGGTTTACGGTACGACAGATTACAGACATCCGGCAATTGAATTGTTGCAGGAAAATGGCAGCAGAATCAGTGAGTTCCAATATGAAAGCTATGAGATTATTGCCGGAAAACCGAAACTCTCCGGATTGCCGGCAACTTACACAGAGTCCGAGGAGGAAGCGCAGACATTGCGCATCTTTCTGAAAGACGCTTTGACTGGTGCAAAACTGGCGCTTTTATATACGATTTTTGATGAATATAGTGCAATTGCAAGAAGTGCTTATATTGAAAATGCCGGTGAGAAAAATCTGCATGTATTAAATATGATGAGCTTAAGCCTGGATCTTCCGGATAAGGATTATGAATGGATGCAGTTGTCCGGTGCGTGGTCCAGAGAGCGCTATATAAAGAATCGAACATTGGAGCAGGGCATAACAGCTATCGACAGCATGCGCGGAAATTCGTCTCACGAACATAATCCGTTCCTTGCTTTAAAACGTCACAACACAGATGAAAATGCAGGAGAAGCAATTGGAATAAGCCTTGTATACAGTGGAAATTTCCGTATGCAGGCAGAAGTAGATACACATGATGTGACACGAATTACAGCCGGGATCAATCCGGAAGGATTCGATTGGAAATTAGAACCGGGAGAAAGCTTTCAGACACCGGAAGCAGTTCTGGTTTACAGTGAAAATGGATTAAATGGCATGAGTCAGACGTTCCAGAAGTTGTATGCTAAGAGACTCGCAAGAGGGTACTGGCGTGATAAGGCAAGACCGATTTTAAATAACAACTGGGAAGCAACTTATTTTGACTTTACAGAAGATCGCCTTGTAGAGATTGCAAGGAAAGCAAAAGAATGTGGAGTAGAACTGTTTGTCTTAGATGACGGATGGTTTGGCGCAAGAAGAAATGACAGAGCTGGTCTTGGCGATTGGGTAGCAAATGAAGAGCTTCTGCCAAATGGCATCAAAGGCCTGTCAGAAAGAATTGAAGCACTTGGATTAAAATTCGGTCTTTGGTTTGAGCCGGAGATGGTAAATAAAGACTCTGATCTTTATCGAGCACATCCAGACTGGATCTTACAGACACCGGGAAGAAATACATCACACGGCAGATACCAGTATGTACTCGATTTTGCAAGAAAAGAAGTAGTAGATCATATTTACGGAATGATGGCAAAGTTATTATCGGAGTCGAAAATCTCATATATTAAATGGGATATGAACCGAAGCATTACAGAATGCTACAGCAGCAAACTTCCTTCAGACAGACAGGGAGAAGTGTTCCATCGTTATATTTTAGGTGTATATGATCTGTATGAACGTTTGACAAATGAGTTTCCAGAAGTATTATTTGAATCCTGCGCCAGCGGTGGCGGAAGATTTGACCCGGGAATGCTGTATTATGCACCACAGGGATGGACAAGTGATGATTCGGATGCAATTGAGCGTCTGAAGATTCAGTATGGAACTTCTATGTGTTATCCGCTCAGCAGTATAGGAAGCCATGTGTCTGTTGTCCCGAATCACCAGGTATTTCGCAATACCCCATTACATACAAGAGCGAATGTAGCATACTTTGGAACTTTTGGATACGAACTGGATCTCAACAAATTGACAGAAGAAGAGATCAAAGAAGTAAAAGAACAGATCACATTTATGAAAGAATACCGAGAAGTGTTACAGTTTGGAACATTTTATCGTCTGAAAAGTCCATTCGAAGGAAATGAGACGGTATGGATGGTGACAAATGAAGACCGCACGCTTGCAATCGTAGGATACTATCGTGTTTTAAATGGAGTGAATCAGCCGTATAGCCGTGTCAGATTACAGGGATTGAACCCGGATATGGTTTATGAAAATGTATGGAACCATACAGAAAATTACGGAGATGAATTAATGAATTATGGATTGATCACATCCGATGTGACAGCTGGTGAAGTGCCTGGGAATGTGACTCCTTGTACCGATTTTGAATCTAGAATATATATGCTGAAAGGCAAAAAAGTTCAGGAGGGAAGATAGAGCATGACGAAGACAAAAAGAATCAGCGGAATGGTACTGGGAATATTGTTTATTGGATTATGTGTATCTTTCTTACGACTTTCACAATTTGGCGTGGATCCATTCAGTGCAATGAATCTTGGAATCAGCGGATTTATCGGATGGAGCTTTGGAACGTGGCAGTTGCTTGTCAATGCGATCATTCTTGTAGTTGTATTCTTTCAGGCAAGATCCTGTATTGGTTTGGGGACCATTATCAATATGGTATTTGTCGGATATATTGCAGATTTTATCTGTTATGTAGCGAATGATGTAGTGCAGATTCAGATGAATCTGCCACTGCGTATCCTTGCATTGCTGCTTGCTCAGCTGATGGCATCTATGGGAGTGGCATTATATATGGTCGCAGATATGGGAATCGCTCCATATGACAGCGTCGCAATTATAATCGAGAAACTGACACATCAAAAAATCCCATTTCATAAAGCAAGGATTCTTTCGGATGTTGTTGTTGTGATTATCGGAATCATATTTGCCACTGCATCTGGGGCGGGTATCTGGTCGGTAGTAGGGATTGGTACAATTATAAATGCCTGCTTCAACGGTCCATTGATTCAATTTTTTAAAACAAAACTGGAGAGATTTTACTTGTAAAATCTAAGGATTACAATTCTCCAATTCTTGCAAGGCTCATATCCAGAACGGATACGGGCCTTTCTTTTTCACCAGTAGCTTCATCCAAACCTTTATATTGAATAATGAACCCTTCTCTTTGGTAAAAAGAAATTGGATATATAGCGATAGCCCCTTATATTTTCGGAAATCGGAAAATAAAACTCGTTCCGATATCTTCGATACTTTCGACGTGAATGGTTCCATTGTGAAGGTTTACAATCCAGCGCACCATAGAAAGGCCGAGACCGGTACCGCCATTTTCTCTGGAACGGCTTTTGTCTATGCGATAGAAACGCTCCCAGATTCTGTCCAGATGTTCCTCACTTATTCCAATACCATCATCTTTCACTTCACCGACAATCTGGTCATTTTCGACCTTCAGGATAACATGGATATGTCCATTTATTTTTCCGTAATTGATGGCATTGGTTATTAAATTCATCATCATACGCAAAATCAATGTCTGGTCGCCGTTCATAAATAAGTCGTCCTGCTTTTGCAGGGTAATCTCAATATTTTTTTCCTGTGCTTTTGTCTGCAGTTCTTCTATTACAAGTTCGCTTAATAATCCAAAATCCAGTTTTTCCATCAGATGCTGCTCACCCTGTTCGTTTCTGGCGATCATTAACATTTCGCTTGTCAGCTTTGACATTCGTTTTGCCTGCCTTAAGATGACTGCAATCTCTTCCTTATCTTCCGCAGATAAGTTTTCATTTTCCAATAAGTACTCACACTGGGAAATGATAACAGCAACGGGAGTCCGCAGTTCATGGGATACGTCTGATGTGAATTGACGTTCCTTCTCAAACGAAAATTCCAAGCGCTCGAACATTTCGTTAAATTTCTCCGACAATTCGTATAATTCATCTTTTGCTTTTGGCAGAGACAATCGTTTGGAAAGATCTTTTCCATTGCTGATGTTTTCAACTTCATCGCAGATAAGATCCACCTGTCTCAATGCCCGCTTGATCATAAAATATCCGATGGCTCCGATCAGAATAATGAGTAATGGGAAAACAATCAACAGCATTTTCTCGGATGTCTGCATGAAAAGTTCTATAGAATGTACGGAGGTAATTCCTCGTACCCACATTTCCTCATCATCACCGTAAGTGTAAACGCTGTCATATATCATCCATTTTCGATTTGATCCGGTTATCATTCGCGGTGTATTCGACTTGAGGATAGTTCCTTCTGGAAATTGGGTTGGAATCGTTCCATAAAGTAAGCGTCCGTTTTTGTCATAAATACAAAACATAATACCGTCATCGTAAAATTCGGTATCGCCGTCAAGATAAAAGGAATCATCCTGAAAATTAATATTTGAAGAGAAACCAGTCACTGCGGCACTGATTTCTTCTTCTGTCGCAGAAATTCCAACCTTATCCACAAAAAGAAGGACGAGAACTAAAATAGTCCCAAGAACTACGGCAATGATTCCGGTGTACCATAGCGTAATTTTTTTCTTGATCGTCAGCTGTTTCATTCGTTTTCCCTCATTACATATCCGACACCGCGAACAGTGTGGATGAGTTTTTGTTCATATTGTGCATCGATTTTTTTTCGTAAATAGCGAATGTATACGTCGATCACATTGGAACCACCTTCAAAATCAAAGTCCCACGCATTCTGTTCAATCTGCTGTCTTGTCATTACGATATTTTTGTTGCGCATAAGACATTCCAGAACCATAAATTCTTTTGCAGAAAGATCAATTTCATTTCCGGCTCTTGTAACCTTTCTTGTGTCACGATCCAGAATAAGATCTGCTATTTTTAGTTGATTGGATGTAAATTGTGGCTTTCTACGCATCATGACACGGATTCTTGCAAGCAGTTCTTCAAATGCAAATGGTTTGATCAGGTAATCATCGGCACCAAGATCCAGTCCTTTGACGCGGTCTTCAATGCTGTCTTTTGCTGTCAGTAACAGAACCGGTGTATCATCTTCTCGTCGCCTTAATTCTCTTAAGATTTCATATCCATCCTTTCCCGGCAACATGATATCAAGAATAATACCATCGTAGGAAGTCATATCGATATAATCCATCGCTTCCAGACCATCCCCACAGGCATCTACACTGTAATGTTCCTTGACAAGCCTTTTTTTGACAATGTTTCTTAAATCATTCTCGTCTTCTACAATCAGTAATCTCATAATGTAATTATTATAATACCAATCATTTTCGTGTGCTAGAGTCCTTTTTTTCATTTTTTGAAATTACTATTTGTTTTAATCTTTTTTTAATCTTCCCCCTATATGATACATATAACAGCAAAAACAAAACACCCAAGAGCCGAAAGGAGAACATGTTATGAAAAAAATATTAGTAGTTTTATTATCTCTCACATTAATATTTGCTTTTACAGGATGCACTTCATCCAATAATGGAGCAGCAGAAGATGTAGAAATTAAGACACAGGAAGTTGTAACATCAAATACAGATGACGATGATGATAACATCAGTAACACAGAAAACGCAGTAGAGAATGTGAACGAAAAGGATTATGATTTCTCTTCTTATGAAAACGATATCCGTAATATAACAAAAAGTGTAAACAATGCAAAAACATCTACAAATGCATCTGAGAATCACGAACAATTCTACGCTTTGAAAAAACAGATAGACGCAGTTGATGACGAACTGGATAAACTTGATGATGAATTTGAGTATGCTTACCAGATGAAAGAGATTAGCTTCGAGACATACAAAGCGAGAGAACGCACGATTGAAAAACTGGAAGATGAACTGGAATTAGCAGAAGAAGCACTGGAAAATAAATACGGCATTGATGATTAATTCCATATCGACTTCTTCAGAAACCGACAAAAGCAAATGTATCTCCTGTATGAGGTGCGTGTCCATATGCCCAGTTCATAGTTATTGATAAGAGAGAGATTTGCCCTGGCGTTCATATAAATCCGTTCCTAAGAAGTTTAGTAAAACATCTCTTGACCAATTGTTTTCAATAGTCTTTCTGATATAAAATAATGCCTTTGCAGAATTTCCTTTGCATTTATCAAGTATTATTTTGTTATGTCCCCATGGTATTCTAAAAATGATTTGTAAATCATCCCCAACTTGGGGACGATTTGCATCTGTAATCAATTCGTCCTCAACTTGAGGACAAATTACTGCGTCAGGATACATCTCATAAAAGTATCTCATATATTTCAAGTTAGTTGGAGAAAATGATTTCACATCTGGCAAAATAGATTTCAAATTGTCACTCACCGTTTTATAAAATCTTGATCCATATCCAAACTGTTCACTCATATATAATCCTTTCTACTGTGTCAGTTCGACAATTGCCGAGTTTACAGTTTCTTTATAGGATGTCTAATGACCGTTTTCCATTTTTCTGGGGCAACCTTTCTTGCATCAGACAGATATATTTCATGATGTAATCTTTCCATATTCATATCATTAACATATCCATTCTGCTCCAAATACGCATCCATAAGTGCAACAGTTGCCGGTTCATCATCAAATGCTCCCAAGTGCATTATTTGAACACATAATCCCTCGTCAATGGTCACAAACTCTGCAGATGAACAATCTATTTTTTTCTTTTTGGTTGCTGTTTCAACAGCCCATTCAAAATCCTTTTGATTTACAAAATCAGGCAGGCGTATAACTGAAATCCAATTAAAAGAATCTTTATCTGCATAATTTACACCATGTATATTTTCCTGCCACCAGAATCCTTCAAGTGGTGGAACTACATATTCAAAAAATCCTGCAATTTTATGATCTGTCTTATAACTCATTCTCAAAGTATATGCAACCGCATATAATACACTAATTGCCTGCTGATATGCTCCACCTTCTTCGTTTGGATTACCCTTTCCTCTGACCGCAATATAATTTGCTTTAGGGACAGTCACGATCTCTGGTTTATTTTTAGGCATATAAAACTCTTTATATTCTTTCTTAAAATCAAAAGCCATAACTAACTCCTTAAATTTATAATTTATGAACTCAAATTCGTTACCAGTGACGAATATCTTTTTGTCTTGTTTTTAATATCTTCCTCAGTAACACCATAATAACTGTATAAATTTCTGGATATTTTCTTAAATTTTTTCATTACCGCCTTATTTCCTGAATAAGACATTCCAAATATATTCCAATTATAATCTATCTCCATTTCAAGAAAATCATCATCGATTCTTATTTTATACAAATGAAAATCCATAGGAATTATACTATAGGGCATTTCAGCAATCATTTCACTTCGAGTCTTTATTTTACCCAAATACTCTTTGACGGATGCTTCATTAGAAAAATCCGGTACCGGAATATCCTTCATTTCACCCAAAAGTTCTGGTTCATACTGCAAAATCAAACTCTCTTTTAGACATTTTATTTGTTTAATATATTCTCTATCAGCGGGAGCAGTTTCGGTCAATTCGTATTTATCTTTTGCATACTGCACTGTTTCAGAAAGAGAATGAGGATTTGCAATTATTGTCTTCTCTACTTTTTTTCTCTTATATCTATATATGCTATTTTTGATTCTAATCTTTAATGGTTGCTTTTTTGAATGTCCTGCTATAAAAATGCTTGTAGGACCATCTGCACCACCTATGATTGAAATCGCATTTTTACTTTTTTGCTTCATTCACCTTTTCCTCACAAATCCCGATTTCTATTTTTGTTTCCATAGCATGGTGTACTCTTTTTCACCAGTAGCTTCATCCAAATCTTCACATTGAATAGTGAACCCTTCTCTTTGGTAAAAAGAAATTGCTCTGGCATTCTTCTGGTATACATTTAATCGTAAGCTAACTTTTTTATCCTTAATATAATCCAATAAAAGTTTACCTATGCCACATGACTGCATTTCATCAGAGACAAAAACACCTTCGATATATTCATCATTCAGTCCTACAAATCCTTGTATCTTTTTATCCGCTTCAAACACATAGATTTCGGATTGTAACATCATTTCTTTTACTAGTTCATAATTACTTTTCCAGTATTGATTGGAAATAAAATAATGTGCTTTCAGATTTGTCTTTAACCATATGTCAGCAACTTTATCAATATCTCCGTTCAGCAACTTTCTAATCATAACCAATATTCTCCCCAACTACATCCTTTATGTTTTTCTCTTTTTTTCATTCTATCACAAGCTTACCATTAATCATTATTTTTTTGATATTTTTTATTTCCTATCGTAAGTACAAGATATTTTCTTGTTTATAACTATTCTTTTCTAATAAAAAGTGAAAATGCAAAGTAAGCGATATCTGTAACCTATTTTGTGAAAGTGAACTATAATCAATTAACGTTAGTAAGTTTTTTAAATATAAAGGAGTCAAATCAGTGTGATTTGGCTCCTTCCCTTATCTGTATATCTATGCCTCTTGCCTTCTTGTTTTTCATGATATTTTCATATACAACGTGTGAGACAACTCCCGATTTGATTTTTTATATTATATCAATTACATTTGAACAATCAGAAGTGCTGGCAAGTGTATATCAACCGTATTTATATTTACCAAGACCGGTTTCCAGAAGGCATCCGATGGATATAGGACGCAGGGCAAAACAGTTTGCACCTTTTGCAGCACTTCGGGGACTGGATGAAACCGTTCGACAACAAGAGATTCTTTATGAACCTAGAAAGATTCTATCGGAGGAAAAGCAAAATGAGTTGGATATGAAATTGAATATCTTAACTTGTGACCGGAAGATACAAGTAACATATTTCGTAAGGTCACAGAAGAATCCAGTAATCGGTCAATACCATACGATAATGGGAACTGTAAAATTCTTTGATTCATCGTCATATTTACGGATTGATGATATCACTCCCTTACTTCTTCGCGATAGTTCCTCGCAATAATTTCTAAAACAAAAGCCGATCATATATTATTATACAACCGGCCCTTGTACATCTTCAATTATTTTTCAAATGGTTTGTATTCAACATCAAATCCAAAGTGCTTAGGTCCGAAGCATTCCAAACCTTCTGGAGTAGTCCAGATTTCAGGGGATGGAAGTGCAATTACTGTCATCTTATCACCAACTTCAAAATTAGGTGTAGTCATTGGATTTCCTTCTCCGTTAATCATGCAGATTAGGTCTGGAGCAATTACATCAACTTCGCCATTGCGGTATGAGATGATGTTTTCGTTCTTAAACCAGATGCGATATGCTTCGTCCGTATAATCTCTTTCGCCCTTTAGATGAATTTCACCAAAGTTGAAGCCATCTCTTGTTTCACAAGTGTAATCTGAAATGTGGCCTCTGAATAATACTTTACCTTCTTTATCATCACAGATAGCAGAAGCAACATCTCCGCCAGCTTCCTTTGTTTCTCTAAGAACTCTACCGATTTCCTGAGCGTAAGTAATTGCACCAGGAATTAGAGAATTCTTGATAACCTTACCAACGTTTGCGTGATCAGCTACACCTACAAGGTTGTCACTTACAACAGCAATAGCTCTAACGATATCTTCAGCTCTTAGGTCATCCGCTACATTCTGAATTACAATTTTTTCACCAAATTTTGTAGCTACGCCCATAGGGAAAATAGGAACGTTCTTTACATAGTATGTAGAATGCTGCAGTTCAGGAACTGAACGTCCGGCTGGGTCAGCGTCAATAAGAGGTAAATCCATTAACAGTGCAACGTGAAGAGCCTCAGCTGTATTTTCTCCACCTAATTCAGTTGAGCCAATTGCATACATTTTCTTACCTAAAGATTCCTCTAGAGCCTGTACAGCTAAAACTGCGGGAGCTGTTTCGCTATGCTTCAGATGAGCTAATCTAGGATCAGGTTTAGCTGATGGAGCACCGCAACCATAAGGAGTAACAACATACTCGTCATCTGGAAGTTCATCTAAAGTGATTAATTTTAGAGTTTTTCCCTTTTCGAAATGTTCTTCTAAAAGAGCCAAACCGTCAGCAAGTGGACCGCCACCACCGGTACCAAGCACTGCACATCCGTACAATAGATCGATCATGTCCTGTTTGTTTAATTCTCTCATTTTTCTGTCTCCTCTTTTTTTGTGATAATTTATGCTATATTTTCGGCGTTATCTCTTGATGCAGATGGAATAAAGTGCTCTGCAATAAGATAGATAACAAAACCTATAATGATACCAACGAATTCAATTTTAACTAGTGTATAAGAAATAATTGCACCTAATGCCCAAGCAATTACACCAGCCCAGTTTACACCGTCCTGTGGTCTAAAGTTCTTAGCTTTACCTTTTCCTACAACCCAGTAGTCAGCAAGAATTACTCCGCCAACAGGACAAACAACGTATGATAGTAAGCTTAACACTCCCTCAACGTGTCCCAAGATACCCAGGTCGCATAATACAATACCAACAATTCCTGAAATTAAAGTAGCTTCTCTTCTTCGGTTATCTTTAAGCTTAAGTGCCATAACAATGTTAAGACCTGCGCTGTAAGCATTTGTTGAGTTAGTTGTCCATGTTGAAATAACAAGTGCAATGATGCCCAGGAGTGGAAGTCCTACTTCAATTAGAACCATACTGATATCATACTGTCCTGATAGCTTTGTAAGAACGATTCCCATAATCAGAGTTATTACACCCATTGGGAATACACCGTAGAATACAGATTTAACAGTGTCTTTTCTGCTTTTCTGGAATCTAGTATAGTCAGGACCAGTGATAGTACCTACAGCAGTGAAGTTAAATGATAGTGCTACACCTGACATGAAGCTCATAGATTGTACAGTTCCTTCATCGTTAAGGTTTCCTGTTCCGTAAACCTTAAATGCTAGGAATGTTCCGTAGCACATAATGATCATTAGTAATGGAATAGAAATCTTGTCTAGTTTTTCTAGCGCATGCACTCCATATACTGCAGTCAGAAGCATTATGATTCCCCAAATTGTGTTTGAAACTACAACTGGAATATCCCATCCGGTCATAGCTAGCATTGCGTTACTGAAGGCTTCTCCACATACTCCATTCTGGATTCCAAACCAGCCAATCATGTTAACAGCAAAGATTGTACTTACGATAAATCTAGCTCCGCTTTTTCCAAAGCCGGCCTGACAGCATGTGCAGGATGCTAGTCCAAGGTCACAGCCTATCATTCCCGTTGCAACCATACCTACTACTACAATTAAGTAGCCTAGTGACCCTGAAATAATTGCTGGCCATATAGGCATTGCTTCCGCTAATAACGCTCCCAATAGGAATGCAGGAACGCATACACATATGCCGGCCTGAACGAAGGCTAACGAAATCCAGTCTTTTCTGTCTTCAGCAGAAATCGCCTGCAGAGCTGTGACTTCTGCTTTCTTATCTTTATTTTCATTTGTACTCATAATGGGTACCTCCTTTTGAATCTTCTCTATGATAGCACACATTATTATAAATGATAATTATGCAGATGACAGAATTATTTATCAATCATATTGTGCTTTTGCACAAAAGCCTTGTTTATGACTGTGAGTTTTGATATCATAAAGGAAAAAATTATACTAGGAGGAGCCATGAGTGTTACTGTTCAAGATTGTTTAAGACTACCCTCTTTTCATTCTGCGAGAGTGATTGCAGGCAAGAATGGACTGGGTAGAATAGTATCATCAGTATCTGTAATAGAAATACCTGCAAAGTCTGTAGAGGCAATTAGTGTATTCAATCCCAATGAGTTGTTAGTCACGTCATTTTATTCAATTAAAGATGATCCTACTAGACAATGCGAGGAAATGAGAAACTTATATGATGCTGGAGGCGTTGCACTAGTGCTGTTTTACGTGGGTGACGTCATCCCTCAGGTGTCTGACGAGTTGTTGCAGACTGCAGACGTTATGAACATACCTTTAATTCTTATTGAAGACGAAGCAGAATATAGTGTTAGTTATAGTGATGTAATTAAAGATGTAATGGGGGCTGTTTTCTACGATCAGGCATCTACGGATTCCTTTTCAGACACTGTGGAGAATAGATTGAAGCAGATTCCTTACAATAAAAGAAGCATGGAAACCCTGCTAAATGTAATAGCTGAAACTTATAACTGTAACCTTGTGCTTTATAACAAAAACGGTTTATATTTCACATCTATATATAAGCCGTCCTTTGGACAATTTGGTCCAGAATTCTTTTTTAATGCCTTCGCTGATGGCTCAACGGACCTTTTCTGTAAAAGCATAATGTTGCAGGATAAGTCATTTTATTTGTATAGAAAAGAGTTCCCCCACGCAGGAAATACCTGGCTTACATTATATGCTTCAAGCAATGAAAACAGCATTAGTGAACACAAGCTAGATGAAATTTGTGCATGCACAAATTTCTTCTCAACCTTATGGGGCTACACCCTCGATATGCAGAATTATAATACTGTTATTACTTTGATCTTGAAATCATCGCGCGTAATAGGAGAAAAGTTCCTTGAAGCTAGTGGTGTGCCTTTTTCTAAGCTTTCAACTATTCTTGTAGTAGAATCGGAAAAAGACAATTTAACAGACATTCTTCGGCAGATTGAAGGCATATTGAAGGAAAGTGAAAGATTCTACGTTAAGGATATTATTGACGACAGACTTGTAATTCTAAGTTCTATAATGGTTTCCCAAAAGGATGATGGCATTATAGCTACGGAAATAGAGAAATGCATAAACGAGTATGAGGGAGCCTTGTTTTTCTTGGAGTCTAGCAAAAATCTAACTTCAATGAGGAAAATATACTCAGACTTTTGTGCAAATTCAGCAGCAATGAGCAAAATTTTCATCCACCGAAAATTTCGCGACATGTATGATGTTATATTTTCGCAGGAAATCACAAATCTAGCTATAAATAGAGGCAATCGAAACGATCAAATCAAATCCATAATAGAAGCCTTAAAGGAGGACGACAGTGACAACCTGATGGAAACCCTTGCAGTGTACCTAATCGACTGCGACTCCCAGTTGAGCACCACTGCAGCCACCTTGTTTTTGCATAGAAATACTGTGACGTACAGGCTTAATAAGATAAAGCAGATAACAAACACCGATTTCACCCTTATGCCGGCCACCTATGATTTTTATCTAGCAGCTGCGCTGTGGCGGTTAAACGAAAATTCCTAATGTGAGAATTTCAAATCAAAGTCTATCACTCGTGATTGACAAAATATGACGAGGGCTTTATTGCAGTGGTGCGCTCGGTGAGCACACCCTTACATACAAAATTAGGAGAATCTTCCATTTTGTATGTAGGGGTGTTTCAGCCCTCCTTTACGGCAAAAGATAACGATATTTTATTTACAACTGAAGGAATTACACAGGTAATTAAAGGTAAGCTGAAGGAGAATATACCATATGATAAAATTAAAATAAATAATGAAAAGAGCTCTATTATACTGCGTCAGAAATATTATAATCCAAATATCAATATGGATATATTAATAAAGATAATAGGGACACTCCGGAGTAAAAAATATATGGAAATAAAAAGAACGAAAGGGCCTTCTGAATTAAGAAAAGCATTAAATGAAAAAATGCAAGATGTTTTTTTCTTTTGAGAAAATTATAAAAAGTAAACATTTATAGTAATAATATTAAAAAGAGCCCACCACGTCTCTGATTTCAAATCATGCGTGTCCTCCTGGTGCTGGGTGCTGATAAGAAATGTGGTGATGCGACCCGTATCATAATCATAGGAAACTTGCGCTTTCGCATCCGACAAGACCAGTGCAAACTTTTCATCAGAATTAACTCCTTTGTTTTCCTAATCGTGTTTAATGTATTTAGTGATAGTATCGATTAATTCCTCCATGTTAATCGGCTTGGAAATATGGTCATTCATGCCTGAATTCGAGGAATATGTATTTATAAATATGACTTACAGAGATGTGAAAATGCACAAAAAATAAGAAGGGGATTTATGTGTTATGATGAAAAAATAAAAAGGGTATAGACAAAAACAGGTAATAATGGTAGTATAATAAAAAGTTTGTTATTACGTAATGGTAAGCAAGACTGTTTATTATACAAGGGGATTTTGTATTATGAGCAGTCTTTTTTATATTTTAATGCGTTTGATCACAGTAGATATCGGCAGGTGATGGATATTACGTAGAAATAGCTTATTACATTATTAATGGAATAGTTATTAAAGTTTGTATAAAGGTGAAGGTAACCGTGAAAATAGTCAGAGTATTGAATACAAATGCAGTTGTTAGTATTAATCAGGAAGGACGAGAACTGATCATAACAGGAGCTGGAATCGGGTTCAAGAAAAAGAAGGGTGAAAATCTGGATGAAGCACTGGCAGATAAAACCTATTATCTAGAAAGTGTCGATGACAGCCGGAGATTACAGGAAGTAGTAAAAGAAATCTCAGAAGAATATCTGGAAATTGCAAGCCGGGTTGTAAAGACTGCGAGAGAAGAAGGACTGAAAGTCAGGGATTCCTTGTACGTGACGCTTACAGATCATATTAATTCTGCAGTTGACAGATATCGTGAGAATATAGCATTAAAAAATATGATGAAGCTTGAGATTCGCAAATTTTATCCACAAGAATATGAAATCGGATTAAAGGCGGTAAAATGGATACAGGAGCAAAACGATGAGAATCTGGGAGTAGACGAAGCCGCATTTATAGCAATGCACATTATTTCGGCAGAACTTGGAAATGGAAGTGATGTAGATTTCAATAAGATAACGGAACTGATCAATGCAGTTCTTCAAATCGTAAGAATATATTTTAAGATAGAATTTGATGAGAAGTCGATATCATATGAACGTTTCCTGACACATTTGAAATTTTTTGCAGCTAGAGTATTTGACAATACAATCTATCAGGATAGTATGCAGGAGATTTACAAAGTATTGATTGAACAGAATGAATATGTTTATTCAGGAGTCAGAAAGATTGTAGAATATATTGAAAAACAGTATTCTTACAAATTGACAATAGATGAAAGATTATATTTATTAATACACATCAAAAGAATATTGGACGAACAATCGGAATAGATTGCAGGTTTGTTATTATTTAGTTAAGCAAGACCTGACTTAAAAGAAAGCAGCGGTCCCGGGAAGCGTATGCTCTTTTAAGTCGGGTCTTTGTTATATATATGAAAAAATAAAAAAGAAAATTGAGGTAAATGAAAATGGATTACGAAAGTATAGCAAAAAAAATCCTCCAAAGAGTCGGGGGAAAGGAAAATGTAATCAGCCTGGTACATTGTATGACGAGACTGCGTTTTACATTAAAAGATGAATCAATTGTAGACGATGAAGCAGTGAAAAAGACCAAAGGCGTTATGGGAATCATGAAAAAAGCCGGTCAGTATCAGATTATCATCGGTAATGATGTGGCAAATGTCTATGCAGAGCTTAATAAGCTTGGAAATTTTTCAAACGAAGTACCGAAAAAAGCACCACAGAATAAGGAAAAACAGAATGTATTTTCTATGCTGATGGATACAATCTCCGGTATCATGGCACCGGTTATTCCGGCAATCATCGGAGCTGCAATGATCAAAGTACTTCTTACATTACTTCCAATGATCGGTGTTCTGAGTACAAAAGGTGATACTTATAATCTGTTAAGTGTTATGGGTGACGGCGCATTTTTCTTTATGCCGGTATTGATTGCGATATCTGCATCTAAAAAATTTGGAACGAATATGTATTATGCGGCAAGTATAGCGTTGATTATGTTGCATCCAAATTTTATTTCATTCATGAATAGTGCAAATGATGCAAAAGAAACTGTAAAATTTCTTAAATTTATTCCGGTAACATATGCATCTTATGCTTATTCTGTTATTCCGATTATTCTGGCAGTATGGTCGCTGAAATATGTCGAGCGTCTGGTAGATAAGATTACACCGGTAGTAACCAAGAACTTCTTAAAACCGATGTTGGTAGTGTTGATCGAAGCACCTATTGCATTGATTATTCTTGGACCTTTAGGTGCAATCTGTGGTAACGTATTATCAACAGTTGTTTATACAATTCATGATAAACTTGGATTTATTGCGATCGGTCTTGTGGCGGGTGTATATCCTTTCGTTGTTATGGCAGGTATGCATCATGCATTTACACCAATCAAACTGGGAATGATTGCTTCCACAGGATTTGAAAACTTTATCTGTATCGGAGAACTTTGCTCTAACATGGCACAGGGTGCTGCATCGCTTGCAGTAGCAGTAAAGAGTAAGAACAAAGATTTTAAACAGATTGCCGGATCTTCTGCATTTTCGGCATTATTTGCAGGAATTACAGAGCCAGCTCTGTATGGTGTAACATTACGTTTGAAACGTCCGATGTTAGGAGCATGTATCGGTGCTGCTGCAGGTGGATTATTTGGTGGATTTTTCCAGATGAAATGTTTTGGTATTGCGACACCTGCGATCGTAACAATCGTTCAGTATGTAGAAAAAGGGAAACCGCAGAGTCTGTTATTTGCAGCACTTACGATTCTCCTTACAATAGTGGTTGCATTCATTGCGACAATGATCATTGGATTTGAAGATGTAGTAGATGAAAATGATGATGAATTAGACATGCTGGAAACAGAAAGCAAAGAAGAAGTAAAAGCAATGGAGAATGCGATTGATATTGCAAGTCCGGCAGAAGGAAAAGCAATTTCACTGTCAGAAGTTGCAGATGCAACATTTGCACAGGAAATTCTTGGAAAAGGTGCGGCAATCGTTCCGGAAAAAGGAGTGATCTATGCACCATTTGATGGAAAAGTAGATGTGATGTTTGAAACGGGACATGCAGTAGGTCTTGTAGGAGAGAATGGGGTAGAACTTCTGGTACACATCGGAATCGATACCGTAAATCTGGAAGGAAAATATTTCTCACCGAAGAAAGCAGCAGGAGATGTTGTGAAAAAGGGTGATGTGTTGATCGAATTTGATATTGAAAAAATAAAAGAGGCTGGATATGATGTAACAACGCCGGTGATCGTTTCAAACACAGATCAGTATGCAATAGTTGAAAAAACAGCAACAGGAGAAGTAACAAAAGAAAGTAACCTTATCAAAGTTCAGTAAAGGAAAGGAATATGGATATGGAAGAAATGAAAGTGACAAGATTTCCAAAAGACTTTCTATGGGGAAGCGCTTCAGCGGCTTATCAGATTGAAGGTGGATGGAAAGAAGATGGAAAAGGTGTGACAAACTGGGATACATTTGTACGTATCCCAGGGAAAACATATAAAGCAACGACCGGTGATGTAGCGGTAGATCATTATCACCACTATAAAGAGGATATTGCATTAATGGCAGAGATGGGATTAAAAACGTACCGGTTTTCTGTCTCCTGGGCCCGTATTTATCCGGAAGGAAGAGGTACGGTCAATGAAAAAGGACTTGCATTTTATCAGGATATTATTGATGAATGCTTGAAATATGGAATTGAGCCGATGGTGACAATTTTCCACTGGGATCTTCCGCAGGCATTGGTGGATCTGTATGGTGGATGGGAAAGCCCGAATATTATAGAGGATTATGTGAGATATGCGAGAACCTTGTTTGAGCATTATGGAGACAAGGTAAAATATTGGATTACCTTAAACGAACAGAATATCTTTACATCTCTTGGATGGCTGACAGCACAGCATCCGCCGGGAAAATTTGATGCTCAGAAGACATTTTATCAGGTAAACCACCATGCATTTATGGCACACGCGAAAGCAGTACTTGCATATCGCGAAATGGGAGGAAAAGGTGAGATTGGTGCAAGTTTTGCTTATACACCATCTTATGCTATTGACTGCAAACCGATAAATGCAATGGCGAAACGAGACTATGATGAGTTGAAAAACTTCTGGTGGATGGATGTATATGCATACGGAAGATATCCAAAAGCTGCGATGGCATATCTGAAGAAAAAGGGATATGCACCGGAAATAGCAGATGGAGATATGGATATACTGAAAAAAGCAGCATCAGAGATTACATTTATGGGTGTAAATTATTATCAGAGTTGTGTATGTGAATATAATCCAATGGATGGAGTAACACCATACGGTACAATGAATACGACAGGGGTAAAAGGTTCTGCACAAGAACTTGGTATGCAGGGAATCTATAAAAATCCAGCAAATCCATATCTAATGACAACCGACTGGGACTGGACGATTGATCCGATGGGGATCAGGTTTTGCTGTCGTGAGATTACAAGCCGCTATGGTCTTCCAATCGTGATTTCCGAAAATGGTCTAGGAGCATTTGATAAAAAGACAGAAGGAAACCAGATTCATGATGAATACAGGATTCATTATCTGAAAGAACATTTAAAAGAACTGGGAAAAGCAATTGAAGAAGGTTGCGAAATTTGGGCTTATTGTACATGGTCATTTACAGACCTTCTGAGCTGGCTGAATGGTTATCAGAAACGTTATGGTTTCGTCTATGTAGATCGGGATGAAGAAGAAGGCGGAACACTGAATCGTTATAAAAAAGATAGTTTTTACTGGTATCAGGATGTTATAAAAACTGATGGTGAGAACTTATATAAGTAAAAAACTAGTTCTGCTCGTCTTACTATTTTAATTATAATTGCAATCAAAAATCGTTGTTCATTTTGTCGCTAAAGTTTAAGAATTACACCTATAAAATGCGAGAAATCTTGTCCATATTGTGGATATAAAATAGAGTAAGTGGTAAAGAAAAATTCAGTTTTATTGTTTTCTTATTAAGATTTGTAAAAACTAAATATAGAATGATCGACGAAGATAGATAAAATAAATACACTCCTATGATTTCAATTTTGAAGTCATAGGGGTATTTTTTATTTGTAAGCAAAAGCTTTTTCACTGTAGCATGTTTTCTTCTGTGGCCGGATATGATCTCATAGTAGCCATCCGGTACTGGTCTGACGATCAGCGGATTTAAGATGCCATACTTCTCAATGCTTTCCTGCAGAAGAAACATTTCCTTATCATCTTTCACTTGAAACGGATGCTCTTTGAATGGACGAAGACGCTCAATCTCAATTTCTATGATTCTTTCTTCTTTTTCTCCTGATTGTCTGTTTGGTTCAGTCATCTTGACTCCTTTCCTCCAGGATTCAGGAACTAAAAAATGCCTGCCTGGAACTTTTATAAATAGTAAAGTTCCAAACAGACATTGCTGTTTGACCATTAGCTGTAGCTAATAGAATTAAATACTGTTTCAGCTAATTCATGTTTGCAGGTTTGGGAGAGATTGTTTCTTTTCCCGCCTTTTCTCTGATTTACATCCCCGAATAAGGGGTGACAACGGAACGGAACCCAAATGTTAGCTGGACTTCTTAAAACCCATGTTTGCAAACCGGTAATTTTGATTAGCTGTCAGCTAACAAAAATCGGATTGCGTTAGCTGGAAATTGATCATTTTGAATGGAATTTTGTGTCACGAACGTGATTTGAAAATAACAAAAGCGTTCGTTGTCAGCTAATCCAGCTAACATTTTCGAACGCTTTGAAGCCCGTCGCCAAGAGGATTTGAACCTCCGACCCCTCGCTTAGGAGTTATACAGGGTGCTGTCAATTTTTGGTATGTTCTGTATAATAAAGCCTGATTTTTCTTATGAAAAACGGCTTTCCAATTTTTATCCAGTCAATTACTGTAATCAGCTATAAACCTTAGATAAGTACAGCTTGTTAGCAACTTTTTAGCTACAGCTAATATTTGGGGAAGTATGTAATGATACTAACTACATCAATCCTATGACTACCATTCCCTTAGAGGTGGAAATGATATCTATATTTAATTGACTAGATTTATATTTATAATATACAACGTGAGCGTGTATTTGTCTATGGAAATTTCGACTACTTTTTATTTTTGAAATTAGGGGATTTTCCAATAATGCATTTCCATTAAAACCAACGCTTCCTTATAGACGCTATATTATTTATTCTTTCCAAATAGGTGCAAAAAAAGAGCATTTACGGTTTTACGGTAAATACTCTTTTTACTGCCAATATTCAATTTATATCATTCGGTTTTCATAATCTTGTAATTCATGGAAAATATCATCCACATATACAACATCATTTTCTATTCTGTACAACATAAAGTATCTGTGCTGTTGAAAATTTATTCGACGATATCCAAGGCTCTGTAAACGCGGATTGTCGCATACATTCAAACTACTCGCTACATACTTCAACTTTTTAATAGTATCCTCAAAATCATCAAGCACATTTTTGGCTGCCTGCTTATTTTTCTTGGCAAAAAGCAGATACTGTATAAACTGGTTCAAGTCTTCTTCTGCTTCAGCTGTTACAACTACTTTATAATCCATATTTTCCTCTCATATCTGAAATCACATCATCTGCATTTCGGTAATTTCCCTTTTTTGAAGATTCTCTGGATTGTTCCAGTCTTTGAAGCATCTCTTCTTCTGTCATAGATGTATAAGGATTATGCACAGTTCGTTTTATTTCAAATGGAAATCCATTATATGCAACCGCCTGCGTTAAAAACATCCTTATTGCTGATGTCGTATCAGTTCCAAGATCTTTAAAAAGCTGATCTGATTTATTTTTTAAGTCATCGTCTACCCTGATCTGAATTGTACTTGCCATTTTAGAAACCTCCTTTTTTCTTCATTATAATGCCATTTCATTGCTGATTCAATACAATTGTATTGATGTTTTGCTCGCTTTTATTGAATAATTTCTATAGGCATGATGGAGATAGACTCACTACTTTTCATTACTTCATTGTCTTAGCCAGCGAATTAAGCAACGCCCGCATTTCCGGATTCGCCAGAGCTTTCATCAATAATTCCATATCGACTTCTTCAGAAACCATATTTGGCTCAAGATTATTTTTCTTGTAAAATGCATCTTCAAATAATTCAGCGTTCTTTTTTCTGTCTTCATCAATAATATGGGAATACACATCTGTAACCATATCTGTCTGGGAATGGCCAGAATCGCCCTGCACAGCTTTTATATCACCTTTATTGAGCTTTAATTTATAGGTGACACTGCTATGACGCAAACTGTGAAATACAACTTTGGGGAGATGATGTTCTTCAATTAGTTTATTGAAGGATACTCGAATTGTTCCGGATTCTAATGGAGAGCCAAATTCACTTGTCATCACTAAGTTGTAATCATTATATTCCTCTCCAAGGATTGCTTTTGTATTAAGTTGTTTCAGTTTCCATTTTTGCAGCATTTCGGCAACACTTCTTGGTAGAAAAACTTTACGTACACTACTTTCTGTTTTCGGTATTTTCAGAACAAGAAGAGTAGTATTCTTTGTATGACTTCTTCTATCTAAAAAATAAGTGTATGTTACAATACATTTATAAAATATGTAGGGGGATTCAGAAACTATGAAGGAAGCATTTAAAAAGCATAAAAAAGTTGTCGTATTTGTTGCAGCTATTATAATTATTATCATATGTTGCATTGCTGGTTATATGGCAAAAATCAAATATGAGCAGAAACAAAGAAATTAATCAAGAAATATGGAACCCGAGATCCATTTGAGATCATGGATCAGATGAACATTGTTGTCGGGGAAACTTCCAGATATAAGACACTGAAAGGATACTGTTTTATGAGCTGTAAGACAATCTATGTCATGATCAGCAGTTTCCTTTCAGAAGAAGAAAAGATGATCGTTGCCGCCCATGAATTAGGGCATATCATCCTGCATCGTTCCCAGCTGAAAATGGCTCCAATGCAAGATGATACACTCTACAATATGACAGATAATACAGAATATCAGGCCAATCTGTTTGCTGCCGATCTACTGATTGAAGATGAAGACATTGAAGAGATGGTTCAGAACGAAGATCTGGATTATTTCGGCCTCTGCAGTTCATTGAATGCGACTCCGGAACTCATGAGCTTTAAACTATACAGCCTGGCAAAACGAGGCCAGGCTTATCATATGCCGATGGAGATTCAGAGCAATTTCCTGGCGAAATAAAGTAAATAAAGATCCTGTTCTATATATCATAGTATGAACAGGATCTTTTTATAATGATTTATTTTCTATTTAAAATTTTATTAAACCGACTAAAGACTCCATAGTTTGTGTGTTTGACTTACTGTTTATATCTATCTTCTCCTAAATATTTTTCTAGTCATTGCAATATAAAATTGCTTATACAGTCTCTCCCTTAAGAGTCCTGGTATTTTGGATAATATACAGAGC